>PDWJ01000085.1_pt1 | contig 124940 bp, 84 predicted proteins | sample 1430881 | NCBI WGS metagenome assembly PDWJ01 (sample SAMN01162460, study PRJNA174530) | Oral metagenome, whole genome shotgun sequencing project. | biome: Marine environment; feature: Marine mammal; material: Swab sample of the gingival sulcus; isolation source: swab sample of gingival sulcus... | reverse complement strand
ACGCTTGTTTTGAGCCAGCCACTGACAGTGTTCCGGGCCACACCGAACGTGCGCGTCAGGCCACGCAGACGGCTACGTTCCTGATAAGCACGCAGAATCATCTCGCGTTGCTACATTGCCACTGAATATCGCGATTGGACGTAATGCCCGTTGAATAAGCGAACAAAATGATCTTTAACAGAATTGCCAGGTCATAAGCCGATCACCCTCCGGCATCATTGTTGTACTTATCGTAGAAAACAGACAAGTCAATGTGATGATCTATGAGCTGATGAAGGGTATATTCGAAAGTGCTCGGCTGGATTTGCTCTTCGAAATTGATAACACTCATGGCCGATTGGTTGTAATTGCAGGGCTTGGAATTTGGCATGGCACATACTCTTGATGTGACAGCCAATTTTAACAAAAAAACTACCTGCTTTCTGGAGTTTTTCTGCGGCCTCAACGCCTTAATAAAACGCGCCACCAGGCGTTGCCTTGATTATTTTGTTAGCAATTGACCGCGAGACTATTTACACATACAATTGACATACCATACACATGAGGTGCCGTTATGAGAACCAATATTGTAATAGACGATAACTTACTGAACGAAGCGATTAAAATGACTGGTGCAAAAACCAAAAAGGAAGCGGTTGAATTAGGCTTAAAAATAATTGTACAGATAAAAAAGCAAGAAAAAATAAGAAGTTACAGAGGGAATTTGCGCTGGGAAGGCAATTTGGATGATATGAGAATAGACTAGTGATTGCCGTTGATACCAGTGTTTGGGTTGATTACTTTAACGGTCAATCAACCGCTCAAACAGAGCATCTAGATGCCATACTAGGGACAACGATTATTATTGTGGGTGACTTGGTACTCGCTGAAACCCTTCAAGGCTTTAAAAATGATAAAGACTTTAAAATTGCAAAATCTCTGCTTGAAGCATTTGAACTCGTTTCTTTTACAAACCCCAGGCTAGCAATAAAGAGCGCCACCAATTACCGCTCTCTTAGAAAAAGAGGGCTAACCGTTAGAAAAACCATGGATTGCCTAATAGCGACCTACTGCGTAGAGAACAAATTACCATTACTTCATAGCGATAAGGATTTTCTACCTTTCGAAAAATATTTAAAGCTTAAATCTGCACTTCCTTTGTGATAGCCAGTCGCGGAGCTGAGCTACCCTCCAGTCGCCTGGCGGCTTGCCCGGTGCAACACTTTTTTAGAAATTATTCAAGTGATCAAGGGATTGGATGAAATCTGTGTCATCATCTAATTTGAAACATTTCAAAAGATCAATATCAATATCTTGCCTGGTTTGAATTACAGGAGAATAATCCCTGACCAATAAGGATATACGCTGATACATGTCAGCAGAATAAGACCCTATTTCTACGATACCTCCAGAAATAGACCTAATATCATCAAGTTCATAGCCTTTCTTTTTAAAATACCAAAAAAAGCAATTTACTTTTGCGAATTGAAGTAATTCATCAGTTTGTTGTTGCACATTGAACTCAATATTAGCATTTTGACTGGCACAACCAAAAAGAAACGTAACTAAAATAAACAAAAAAAAGCCTCTCATTTTGATGCCTCCCAAAAATAATATTTGGTAGTGGCTCAATTCCGGGTGATTTTGTATAGGCCATTATGTCGTTCATACGTACGCGTAGAACCGATGGTTAAAATAACCCTGCATTGCCTTTACTGCTAAAGCGACCGACCCAAGCTAAGCGGTGCTCAATCCGGAGTGCTTGCCTGGGTAATAATGGCGAAGCCATGCCCAAGAAGTAAGTGCGGAGAATTGAGCGTCCGAGTGAGGAGCAACGCGACGAACAGTTTGACCAGCTTGTTATGCGCTGCCTCTCGACGTACAATTATTTGTACAAGTTGCTTTCGTGAGGCCACCCTATGAACACGATTACGTATTCCGAAGCGCGAAGCAAACTGGCCGACACAATGGAAAAGGTTTGCGACGACCACACCCCAATGACTATTACTCGAAAAAATTCTCGTTCCGTTGTAATGATTTCTCTTGAGGACTACCAAGCCCTTGAAGAAACAGCATATTTGCTCCGGAGTCCGAAAAACGCTCGACGCTTGCTTGAAGCCGTTGCCGAGTTGGAAAATGGCGGTGGAACTGAGCGGAAACTTGTTGAATGAAGCTGATTTTTTCCGAACACGCATGGGCAGACTATCTCTACTGGCAGCGGACTGACAAAAAAATACTGAAACGAATTAACTTACTCATTCAAGATATTCGGCGATCGCCTTTTGAAGGCATTGGCAAACCCGAACCATTGAAGCACGCGCTTTCGGGCTATTGGTCGAGGCGGATAAACGACGAACACCGGATTATTTATAAATTCGGAGACGATTCACTTTTTATCGCCCAGCTTCGGCATCACTATTGATACCTTCTTACACATAATCGCGGAGCTGAGCGGCGAGGCTGTTGAAGTGGAGCAAGCGTGCTTGCGAGGCCGAAACGCCGCAGTCGGCTCCAGTGATGTGTTGCGGCGCAAGCCGCCAGGCGACTGGAGCGTAAAGCTCAGCTCCGCTGATTGCAGCCGGCAAATCGGGAACTGGCTGTAATTTGGAAGCAGCGATAACTGCGGCTTACGATTACCGATAGGCCAGCCTCAAGGGGGTGTTGTTGATTCCAAAACCAGCGGCTCCGGTTTTAACAGCACGGCACTCAGTGGCGGCAAGTCAAGGACGATGGAGAAAGCAAAGTGGTGGCTGGCTGCCATCTGAACGGCAACGCAATGGCTGGCTGAGGTGCCTCCCGAACCGCCGTATTCGCTGTCATCAGTATTTAGGATTTTCCGGTAATCAACCGGATAGGGGACACCGATACGGTAATGTAGTCGGGGGACATCCGAAAAATTCAGTATGCATAACATGGCATCGCGAGGATCACGCCCTTTACGGATAAAGGCAATGACATTGGTTTCAGCGCCATTGGCATCCAGCCATTCAAATCCCGCATCCCGAAAATCGACCTGATAGAACGTAGGCTCCCGTCGATACAAATGATTGAGGTCTGCAACGAAGTGTTGCAGGCGCTTGTGTTCCAGCTCTTGCGTCAGCGCCCAGGGTAATTCGGTATCGTGATCCCACTCACCAGGCTGGCCAAACTCACTGCCCATAAATAACAGCTTCTTTCCAGGGTGACTGTACATAAATGTGTAAAGCAGGCGCAGGTTGGCCAGTTGCTGTTGCCGTGTTCCTGGCATTTTGCCCAATAAGGACTTTTTCAGATGGACCACTTCATCATGTGATAGCGAAAGAATGAAATTCTCGTCAAAAGCATAGGCAAGACTAAAAATGAGTTTTTCATGATGATAGCGGCGATGTGCGGGTTCCTGCTGCATGTAGGCCAGTACATCATGCATCCAGCCCATATTCCATTTGAAACCAAACCCCAGCCCGCCGATATCAGTGGGGTGTGAGACCTTTGGCCATGCTGTCGATTCTTCGGCAATCATCATGACACCGGGAAAACGGGCGTGAACAATCGCGTTGGTGTGTTTGATAAATTCTATGGCCTCCAGGTTTTCATTTCCGCCGTATTTATTTGGAATCCAGTCTTCTTTGGAATAATCCAGATACAGCATGGCGGCTACCGCATCGACGCGTAGTCCGTCGAAATGGAAGGTATCCAGCCAATACAGTGCATTGGCAATCAGAAAATTTTCAACTTCATGACGGCCATAGTTAAAAATAAGCGTACCCCAATCAGGGTGTTCACCCTGACGCGGATCGGCGTGCTCAAACAGATGCGTGCCGTCATATCGACTCATGGCATAGGCATCTTTAGGGAAATGTGCGGGCACCCAGTCGAGAATGACACCAATACCGTTTTGGTGGCAGCGGTCAATCAATTCCATCAGATCTTCAGGTTTTCCAAAGCGAGCCGTTGGCGCGTAAAAATTGGAAATCTGATAGCCCCAGGACGGGCTGTAGGGATGCTCGGCCAGTGGTAAAAATTCGATATGCGTGAAGCCCATTTTCAGCACATAGGGAATGAGTTGATCCGCCATTTCCCGATAGGACAAGAAGCGACCATCCGGCTTGCGTCGCCAGGAGCCAGCATGTACCTCATAAATAGCTACCGGGCGCTCCCAAGGGTTCATGCGAGAGCGTTGCTGCATCCAGTCATGATCACGCCAGGTATGCTTGCCCGCCCGATCATAAACCACGCTGGCCGTGCCGGGTGGAATTTCAGTATGGAAAGCGAAGGGATCTGTTTTTAGAAAAGATGTGCCGTCGGGTGATAGAATCTCGAATTTGTACAACTCGCCCTCATCCAGGTCAGGGATGAAAAGCTCCCAGATACCTGAGTGTGCGCGTAGGTGCATTGGGTGACAACGACTGTCCCAGTGATTGAAAGAACCGACAACGCTGACACGAAGGGCATTGGGCGCCCATACGGCAAAGTTGGTGCCATTGATCCCGGCAGCTCGACAGGGGTGCGCCCCCAGTTTTTGATAGATTTGGTAATGATTGCCCTCGGCAAACAGATAGCCGTCCTGATCGCCAAGAATTGAAAAATGTATCGCGTAAGGATCGATGAACGTGCGTGATTGACCCTGGGTTGTAGCGCTGATTTGATAGTGTAATGATTTGGAATCAGTGACGATACGGGTTTCGAATACGCCGCCGGCATACAGGGCTTGCAGGCTATAGAGCCATTGAGGGTGTTGATCACAGCGTAGCCATGCTGAGTCCACATCAGGCAACAAGGCACGTACCACACTTAAATTGGTATCGCTGTTATAGGGATGCAAGCCCAATAATGCTTGTGGGTTGGTGCATTTACCTTTAATCAGTGATGTGCTCTCGATAATATCCAGTGTCGGTTCAGGTTTTACTTCCCGTAATAAAAAGCGTAACCCGGCAATAGCATCTGTGTTTTGCAGGTATGCAGTAAACGTATGGGGATCACTGCACAGCGCATCGATATGGTAAACCCTCTGCCAGAACAGGGCATTATCCAGCACGATATTACGGACTTCAGGGTGTTCCAGATTAAATACCTGCATGGCAGGATGATCAGGTGCGTCGGCTGTATACAGTTGTGTACCATCAAACCAGCTTAATTCTTGGCCTTCGGCGGGTATTTGTGGCGGAAGCCAGTTGAGGATGACATCAATGTGATGTTGGTGACAAGCATCGATGAGTGCCATGAACTCTTCAGGAGTACCATAGCGTGGGTTCGGTGCGAAATAGCTGGCAACGGTTTCACCCGCTTCCCAAAACGATAGTTCAACATGCTGGAAGCCGTGTTCCACGAGCCACGGTACAACCTTTGTTTGCAACTGTGGGTAACTGTTGGCCTGATCGGGCTGCTCGCCAGCGTGTTCGTTAAGGGTGACACGATGAAGGGTTGTTTGCAATTCCCAGACGGGGTTGCTGGTGATCTGGGTCATCCAGTCGCTGTCATGCCATGAATAGGTCTTATCAAGATCACAAATGATTGCCGCCGTTCTGGGATAAATTTCAGTATTGAAGGCCAGTGGGTCGGTTTTGAGAAAGACCGTACCTGCGGCATCACGGATTTCAAATTTATAGAGTTCGCCAGCGGTTATGTGCGGAATAAACAATTCCCATATACCCGATTCGTAATATTCCATTGGATGACGGCGACCATCCCACTGATTAAACGTGCCGACGACACTGATGCGGCTGGCATGGGGTGCCCAGAGCGCAAAATTGATACCGGCTATGCCGCGCTTGACCTGAGGATGGGCGCCTAGCCTGGTTGATATGTTTTTTAACGTGCCTTGCTGAAACGCTTGGCTGTCATCAGGAGTGAAGGAGGGTTCACAGATCGCATAAGGGTCGTGGAAAGTGAAGGAGTGGCCTTCAGGCTCAACGACCATGAGTTGATATTGCGGTGGCGTGTCACTGTCGATCTGAAGGGCAAACAAGCCATCAGGGTGAATGCGTTGCATCTGCTGTTTGCGGCCCCCTGCCCGTAGCACATAGACATGCTCAGCCTGTGGCAAAAAAGCGCGAATGGTGTACGTCTGTTCCTGCTTGGAATAATGCAAGCCAAGTATCGAGTAAGGTTTATTATGTCGTAACTCTATGATCTTTATATCGCTTCCTTCGAGCATCATCCGTGCCTTCTATGTTATGCTATGGATATAATTAACATAACAAATTTATGGATTTTTGTAGAGTATTTACCTGCCAAAAGGCATCACATGCGTGCAGATGATTGGTTATAGTTGGGGTACGTTTTGCTGGTAAAAATACCATCGTGTGAAAACAGCAGGGAGGAACTATTTGGATAGCGTCGTCAAGTTACTTTTACTCCATAAGCCGATGCACTGGATGCGGACAGCGGCCAGGGAATGAAGTGGTCATGAACCACGCATCATCGGGTTCGTCGATGTATCGCTCCAATAATCGCGCCCGCGCCCTCCGGTCGTGCCACCGGCAAAAACAGCGCTGTGTATTTTTCCAGTCCCCCATCAGGAGGCAGATCACGCCACGGTGCTCCGGTGCATAATATCCAGAAGACAGCGTTGATAAACCAACGATTGTCTATTGCAGGTTGTCCCGCCTTGCCCGCACTTTTCGGTAGATGCGGTTTTAATCATACCCGCTGGAGCGTATCGGATATAGCGGAATCAGTTAATCAAATTTAATTGGTTCCGCTATATCTACATGGGGGGGTAATCCAGAGACACGCTATCACTGACCCATGAGTTTGATGGCACTATCTGGTCGCTATCGGTGCGCAATAACAAAATGTGACTCCATTTTGGGAAATATTGCTATGGTAAAATCGCATGCAAACTTTTTTAAGCAAGTTAAGCGCTTGCGCAATCGAAAATATCGATACTGCACAAGAATTACCGGACAGCACTCCTTCATTGTGCGCTGTCCGGTAATTTATAATTACCAGGATATAAAAGAGTGGTTTTTACGCATAAATCCTTTGGGCAATCAGGTTTTTGATTTTTACTTGTATTCCTGCAATTTCAGGTAGTCACCTGCTCCAGTGCCTGTACAAAAGAGCTGACACCAGCGCTTTTAATAAGAACACAAGGTTTGGCAGTCCGTTTACAGTAGCGTTTGGCGCATAAATAGGCATTGTGACTCACACAGTTGGCGGGACAAACTACGACATCGGCTGTTGTGAGCAAGGTCTCCAGGCGGTGGCGATTATCCTCGATCCCACCATCGTGATGAACAAATTTACCGTTACAGCGATAAACAATCGAACGGTAGTGACCTGTTAGTGAATTACGCCCACCCACAAAGAGAATGCGTCGTCCATCAAGATTAATCCTGACAGGATTTTCTTCACCAGACAGGCAGCTTTTGCACTCACTATCCTCGTTGACAAGCAACTGCTCTAGCGCACTACAGGACAGCCTGTACTCTTCAAGCTTTGCTTTGGTTTGCTTTAGCTCTACCTGATTTGCCTCATATTGTTCGCGCCAACGTGCTGTTTCATTTTTTGCGTGTGCTTTAAATCGTCTGAGGTTTACAAGCTCGTTTTCTGCTTGTTCCAGCCGTTCGCGCAGCTGGGTTAGCCATTTGTCTGATTCAAGCTGTTTAATGCGCTGGTGTGCTTCAGTCAGTCTGGTTGACACATCTTGAAGCTGCACCAGACGCTCTTCAAGAGTAGTAATACGCTGATTTCTTTCAGTTAGTCTAGCTGTTGTTCGCCGTGTCTCCCGCTGTGCTTCCTGATGGACTCGGTTGAGCTCAGTGCGGGCCTCAGTGAGCAGCTTCGTATCGGTAATCAGGCCTGCGCCAACTTGATGAGACAACATATGTACTTGCTCGAAAGCTAATACCTCAAGAGAATGGTCTATCTTCGGGTGGCTCATAAGCGCCCAAAATGCACCGGGCACTTGCCCTTTAGCAACCGCATCCTGCCAAAGATGGTGCAGATGTTTACCGTCCTTCGCTTTAGCAAATTGCTTGATTGTTACTGCATGTTTTTTGTCCAGCAGTTTCTGGGTTGCAACACTAAGAAAACTCTTTTTGTTTGCAACAGTCACGAAGCTGACGTGAAGGTCATAATCACTTGGTTGCTGGTCAGGGTTGTAGCGGTGTTTTTGTACGAGGCGACGCAATTCGTCGATGTGGAGGCAGGTGCCAATGATGGGGCAGTGATATTTGTGGGGAATATCCCAAAGTTTGCGGCGGCTTTTTTTAGGACGCTCTCGAAATGTACCGAGAAGATTCGAGTGTTGTGCATCGGGCACAAGATTCAGATTATTGCCGATACTTTCAGTAGAAAAGTCGGTAAGTACGGGGCTGGGTTGTCGAGAGTGCATGATTTATCTCCTGATCAAATTTAAGGTTATTTTTTAGGTACAGCTTGACCTATGATAGATTATTAACGAAAATGATAATCGTTATCATTTATATATAGCAATTGTTTTTCTCAGTTTTGGTAATAAATGGTTTTCGGTAAGCAGGCGATAGCGGGATTTAATGATCGAGAAGATTATTATGGAGACAATTATGTTCAAAAATTTTATCGGTGGGCGATGGTGTGTTCCCGCACAGCATCACTATCTGCTGATATCCAGCTCTAGCGGTGGAAAATATATTTACGGGGTGCCACGTTCTTTTGCTGAGGATGTGGAGCGGGCAATAGATGAAGCCCATCAGGCAAGGGAAGAATGGTGTTGTCTTGAGCCTAGAGCGCGAGTAGTCCGTCTGGCGCACATTCCTGATCAGTTAAGTGACAAATTATGGATGGTACTGGCGGATTGTTGGGATCAAGGCATATCCAGCTTTACAGTTGGACAACATGCCGTGGAAACCGTCCTGGAGTCTTTGAGGGAACCGCTATATCCACTGTCCGCGGAGCTTGAGAGCGGTGATAAGAGTGCATCCACAACTGATTACTCTGTGGTAATGAAACTGGCATTTACTGCGGATACCCCATTTGAAACCATGTGCCAGCGTATTATTCCTTTACTACTGCAAGGCCATGTATTGGTTGTTGTTCTGCTTTATCGGAATACAAATTGTCTGCCTGTCCGGTTGCTTGCCTTGATGGGATTGATGGCATCGTGTTTGCCGGCAGGTGTACTCAATCTGATTACAGGATTGGGACTTGAAGCAGGCGTTGCGTTAGTGAATAACGCACGCGTCATGCCCTTGCCGATGCATACGACACGTGCGCCTGAAGCCACAAATGTGCCGTCAATGTATTCTGATGATGTGAAGAATTTTCCGCACGCTTTGACGCATTGAGTAATCAAGTCGACCGGCAATCTCGCTTGCCTTCAACTTTAATGGTAGGCGAGGGCGAGGAGCACGTTTAAAACCAGAGCCATCCATGGCTGCCTGCAACTGCGCCAGCTATAGTAATCAGGCTTATTACCAATAACACCCAGTGCATACCCTGTATGCATTGAAATATGCGGGTAGGGTATTTCGCCGCATACTTGAGAAACAATCGCCGCAAAACAAGCGGTTCCAGCACAAACAGCATTAAAGTAAACAACATCCAAACAGCAATCATCGCATGAAAATACCAGAAAGCGGGTATTGCTAAGCGTGACCAACCATCCAGTTGGTGTAATAAATAAAATCCGGTGATGCCTGTGAGCAGGGTAGTCGCACGGGCTTGCCATGCAAAGCGATGTTCGATTTTTTCGAAGAATTCAACACGTTCTTGCGGGGATTTGAGCCGTTGGACAGCAGGAAGGATAACGGTTGTCACCATTGCAACGCCACCGATCCACAGGACAACGCCCAATACATGCAGTACTCGTGCTAATACAAGCTCATTCAAAGAATTGCACCAACTAATGATCGTACTGGGCGTTCTACGGTCATTTGTACCAGGATACCAGGCAGTAGCTTTTGGGCAATCGCACCAACGTGCTTTTCCTCTTTTTGAGGTGGCCTGGTTCCAATACAACCTGACTGAGCAAGATCTGCAAGCAACGTCTGTTGGTTTAATACCATCTGATCATATCCAATGATAATACTTCCTGCCTTGTGGTTAACATCGACGGAGTTTATCCCTGTCTTGTGCCTTGATTTTCTGTTAATGCCCGCATTTGTGCCGGTTGGCAACGAAAGGCGCGGGAACGAATGCGAAATCTACCAGGGACATGATGGATGTATTGACTTATATCGCTATAGTTCCTGTGGAATTAATCATAGATATAAATAATTATCATTTACGTCTTTAACAATATTTGCAATATTTTACTTTAAAATATAGTAGCTTCCGTCGGATCAAGGGTGGTTTGTCGCACTTCTGATTGCATCTACCAGCGGTTCAATGCGCCGAGCCAGGTCTGGAGTCTCGTCCTTCGATACATGCACTCCCGCCAGAGCATTAAGCAAAATACCAATGGTCGTACCGTTATGCGCCACAGCGCTGGCGACAGGAGAGAGCCAGCCAAGCATGGCTCCACCTAAAATGGCGGTGTTGATGCCCACTGCCATTTTGAAGTTATTGTGAATCAGTGCCATGGTTTTTTGTGCAATCTCGACCGCATCGGCAATCGAATTCAGACTATCATTGAGTAACACAATGTCTGCAGTCGCACGTGCTATATCTGCCCCTTGCGGCATACCGATACCCACCTCGGCAGCGACCAGCGCCGGACCATCATTAACGCCATCACCAACAAAAGCAAGTTTTCTGCCTGCTTGCTGCATTTGCTCAATCATCGCTGCCTTGTCTTCTGGAACCATTTCGGCATGGATTGCATCCAGACCCAACGCTTCACCTAATGCATGAGCCTTTTGCTTGTTGTCCCCGGTGATCATCACTAGATGGGATATGCCCAACGTGCGTAAGCGTTGCAGTACTTCAGGTGTTTCCTGGCGCATCATGTCTCGCAAAGCGATAAGACCGATGGGGCCTTGTCTGTTGCCAACATAGAGCAGGCTTTTCCCCTCGCGCTGTAAGCGTTCAATCGTTGAGCTGAAACTATCGAAATTAATCTTTTGGTGCCCTTCAAGAAAGTGGCGGCTTCCTATTACAATCTTGTCACCATCGACTTCCGCCGTGAGGCCGTGAGCGACTAGATAATCCACCTCACCATGGCTGATATGTGGCAAATTCTGTTCCTGCGCTGCCTCAACAATAGCTTCGGCGACCGGATGGCTGGCATGTTCTTCAAGTGATGCAACAAGCGCCAGCAGATCAGTTTCTGTAGTCCCTTGTTCTACCAGCACTTCAACATCTGTAACCACAAGTTGACTATGAGTGAGCGTACCGGTTTTGTCGAATACCATGGTGTCGATAGTCGCCAGATTTTCAATAGCTTCACCACCTTTCATCAGAATACCGCAGGCAGCAGCATGGAGCATAGCCATCTTAAACGCAACGGGTGTACCCAGCTTCAGCGCACAGGAATAATCAACTAAAAATACGGATTCCAGGCGACTCAAGTCACGTGTCAAGGCGTACACCAATCCACCAGTGCCCAAGGTAAGCCAGACACGTTTGTCTGCCAGTTTTTCTGCTAAACGCAGGGTATTGGAGCGGTTGCGTAGCGATTCCTCAATAAAGCGTGAAATACGTACTACGGTCGTATCCGCTCCAACCTGAATCGCCTTGATATGAATGCGCCCTTCTTCAATATGTGTTCCTGAGAGTACGCGATGGGGGGGTTCCCTTCGAACAGGTATATTTTCTCCAGTGACCGACGCTTGATTTACCAGCGCTGTTCCTGTAATCACGCGGCCATCAACAGGAATTGTCTCTCCAACACCCACCACAACCGTTTCACCTTTGAGTACCTCATTACCTGGAATCTGCACTAGCTGACCATTTCGCTCCACCCATGCCAACGCCGGTTCGGGCCGCAGTAGATTACGTAACAACCGATCAGACTGGCGTCCAGTTTTACGTTCCAGATATTCTCCAAGATTAAGCATGAAATGGGTGATGTTCGCCGTGTAAACTTCACCTCCTGTTGCCGCCAGGCCCACTGCCAGGGCATCAAGGACTTCCATTTTGATACCTTCATTGACCAGCGTATCAAAGCCTTTCGAGAGGGTCGGACCAATATTGATGAAGGTTAACAGGGTTCTCAGCGTGGGAGTCAGAAATGGTAGAGCTGCGATGGTCGCTGCTGTAGTAACCATTGGCGCAATTTCAGCCTCACGATCCTGCATAGGGAGATCGTGAGGCTGTTTGTCGATGGAAAAAGTTTGCAAACGGTGTATGACGGCGGATCGTATTGTTTTTCCACCCGAATATTCGACCACCAGGGAGCGGGCATGTCGATTTGCACGCACACTATCTACACCCGCCAGCGCTTCTATCCAGGATTCCAACCAAGCGGTATCGAGTCTGGAATCAGCAAGCAATGCGGAACGAAAGCGCAGGCGGCCAGAAACCTCATGAACCAGATTAAACGCACCCATAATGATTACGATTGATTGGGTGATTGATTGGGCGGTTTGCTCGTTGTCTGACCCAGACCCGGCCATTGATTGAACAGATATACCCGTGTGACTCCTGCCAGGATACCTATCAGCCAGCGATCTGGTTTTGCTCGTTTTGGGTGCTTATTTGGGCCGGGTGGCGCGATGTTATGCAGACCGTGTCGCTCGTGTGCATGGCAGATCGACAAGCTAGGAGTGGAGTGAGGTCTACGACTCATTCCTCATCCATCCGGGCAGCGTGCAATTCGGCCTCCGCATCATGAAAGCGTTCCTTGATCTCCTCAACACCGCCCTGAATCATTGACCAGACTTTGACGGCTGCCTTGATCGCAGATTGTTGAACACTCTCATTGGTGAGCAGGTAGGTTGCGGCTGTACCGATCAGTACACCCTTGATGAAACGGTCATTGCCAAGAATGGAAGTATTCTGTTGAGGCTGTTGTATATAAGCAGGTACGTTGTATGCATTTGGGTAGGCCATAGCCGATTGCGGATAAGCGGCTCCTGGCGTATATCCTTGCGCCATACCGATATAGGGATGATGATTACTCATTTCTGTTGTCGGATATATACCCGTCGGGTTTTGTTGCGCCATCGACATATTATCAGGATTGGGATATCCGCCCATATAAGGGAAATGTTGTGCATGACTCATTAGTTTTCTCCTTGCGCGATAAATACATAACAGCAGTGCCAGTCGCCAGCGTGGTCGCTGTTGATAGCGATGGGTTCGTGTACGAGATTGACTGGCGGCTCACCCGGCGGCTGTTGCAGCACCACGAGCAAGACCGGCCTTGAGCGTATCAAATAGTGCATCTGCTGGATCGACCTTTCCATGCCTGAGCCGATGGCGATTGGTCGCACCTGCGACCACAGAAACCTACAGTTGCACCCACCTTACCCATCTCAATGAAATTATCGGTAAACTGTGCAGGTTGAAAGTAGGGGCTTCAAAGAATAGTCATTGTTTCTCATCAGCTTTTTTTCTCTGCTGTAGGTTCACTTTATAATTTGCATTATGCCGGGCCAGTCGCCGCATCTGCTTTTATTTTGGAGCGTCTTGTTTTGCCTGGCTGTAAACAGGCTAAACAGTAGTATCACCATTGTGTCTAACCTGCCAATTTTTGGGGTTATCCTCATGATTTTATTTTTGACTTTTTGCTCGATGCTGATTCTATCATGTAGATTGCGGCCGTACCCGCAACAAACATCACACCTAATCGCGTTAAACCATGTTCAGCCACAATACCTGCTGCCGCACCTGCAACCGATGTGGCAACAGCTCCTGACACTGCACCGCGCCCAATATTCGTGGCTATTGCTGAAATATTGACCCTGCCGTCACGTAGCTTGTTGATATTATTACCCGCAGCTACTGCACCACCGATCACGCCACCCATAACCGCTAGACGAATCAGTGAGGAGCAGGCGCTTTCATTTTCTGGTTGGGGGCAGGCTGCTTGATAGGTAACCGGGTAGTAATTACTCACTGGCTTCTTCCTTTGTTGCTGTCTCTTTGTTCGCTGTCGCCTGATGCACTTTCTCCCGCACTTTATCAACCCCTGATTTGATCTTATCCTTGGCTTTTGCTCCGGTCCTGAATAAGGTGTTCTGGACACTGTCATTGGTCAGTAACAGCACTACAGCAGCTCCTAGTAATGCACCTTTCCAGAAGTCCTTGTCATCGAGATCAAGCATTTTGCTCAGGCTCGACAGTCCATTTCCGCCATTGGCAAGCTCTGCCATAACCGCGCTCATCCCGGTACTACGTCCCATACCGTGGCCGGCTGCGCTGGCGGCACCTGCTTGTGAAGGTGGAAAGCCTCCCATTGGGGAGTGAGCTGCATGGTGAGGATGCGGTGTGCCCATTCCTGGATCAGGGGGTATGGGTTGATGGCCATACCGGGGCGGTGGAGGTGGAAAGCCTCCCATTGAGGAGTGAGCTGCATGGTGAGGATGCGGTGTACCCATTCCTGGATCAGGGGGTATGGGTTGATGGCCATACCGGGGCGGTGGGGGTGGAAAGCCTCCCATTGGGGAGTGAGCTGCATGGTGAGGATGCGGTGTACCCATTCCTGGATCAGGAGGTGCGGGTTGGTGGCCGTACATAGGAGCCATCCCGGGCGGCATTTGAGCATATTGATGGGGTGTACCAGCGTACATACCACCCATCGCAGCGGCATTCATCGCTGCAGAATAATCGTAAGGCATTCCCTGTGCTTGAGTGCCTGTAGCGTAACCAAAAGGACCTTGCTGGTTAGGCACGCCATTGGTTGCCATATCGGGCGCTTTACTCGGTGAATGCGCCTGATCTGCTGCGCCAAAGCCTTGAGTAGCAGTTTGACTGTGCTTGTTTGAAACATTCTGCGGGACAATTGTTTCTTGTCCCGCACCATTATCCTGTTTAGCCGATGGATGATCATGTTCGCTCATTGGTTTTGGCCTCTGCAATAGAATTAATGCGAGTATGGGCGACTAAACCCTGCTTGTTTAATAATAAATCACATTTAAAAATAAAGTAGTCCTGCAAAGGTAAGGCTTTGGTGAAATTATGGTGGTGAACGAAGTTCCAAATAGCGCCGATGTGAGTGACGGGTTTTTTGGAAAACGGGCGTGTTTTTCGCGCCAGCCGTCCTGCCCGTTGTCTGCGGGTACCTTAAACCGCTCAGTGCGATTCGTTTTGCCTGAGTCTTCGCCCACGGGCCGAGGGCAGGCTTTGGGAATGATGCGCGCATACGCGGCCCGGAAAGACTTTAGGCTATTCCACTCCGTTTGAATTCTTAGCGGGTAGGTGTGTATCGCTTATGGTGGAAATCTAGGGCAGTACGTGAGCGGGAGGAGCTTAATGATTGCACAAGTGGCGAAGTGGTTTTATGTAGATTGGATAAGATGAGCATGATGCGCAGGATTAAACACATTAATTGCAGGCTCTCAGGGTTTTGTCATAGCAAACCAGGGTTTTTCGAGTGAGATATCCAAGGCTATCTGGATGACCATCAATTACGGGCAAGTCGCCTCCACATTCTGAATGTGGGCTAAAAGGCGATTTTTCATATGTTCAATAAGCTGTATATTCGTGAAGCTGAGCCGACTGCGGTGTTTTTGCCTCGCAAGCACGCTTGCTCCGCTTCAACATCCTTCCTGGCATAAGACCTATCCAATGTTGCATCATCCACGACTAACATCCCTTCGTGGCGCATCACTTGTCCCACCGCTTCTGACCAGAGCGTGTCCACATCCGGTTCCAGACGATGCAACAGGCGGGTAAACGCATCATGAGCCGGTGCTGTCGCTGGCTCGGGTTGTACCCGCGCCGCTTCCGTGGCACTGCACACCTTCGGTGCCGCAACCAGAAAGTTGATGTAATCTTGATCAGTCACTACCGGCCATCGCAATTAGGGAGACCACATTGCACTTTTTCAAGAAAGCAATGTGGCCTCCACAAAAACACGTTCTTCCGTTAAATATACCAGCCAGCTGATCAAGGCTGATTCAGGCAAACAGGCTGTTCAGCAGATAAATTCCCGCCAAACAACCCATGAAACCAGATAGGCGCACCAGTTCGTTTCCTTTGGGAACATGCTTGGAAAGCACGCCCAGTAGTACTCCGAGCAGATGGAGTCCAATTGTGCCTATGACAAATCCTCCACCATACAGCAGGGGTTCAGCCATTTCGGGCATTTCCGTGCCGTGAGCGTGACCATGCAAAAAACCGAAAGCCGCAACAAAGATCAGTGTTGCCAGGAAGGGGACAGATTGCCCAATTGCCAGCACCATCCCCAGGGCAATCACAGACAGAGAAATACCGATCTCAACATACGGAAGATCAAGCGCATAGCCACCCGCGATACCGCCGAGAATCATAGTTGCCACAAATACCAGTGGTACTTGCCAGATAGCGCTGCCTCCCATTACCGCACTGACCAATCCGACTGCAACCATCGCCAGCAGGTGATCCAAACCCAGTACCGGGTGGCTGATTCCGGCAACGAAGGCATTTGCATGTATGTGTGTTTCGTGTGCGAGGCTAATCGGAACCACCAAAAACAGGGCTAGAAAAATCTTCAACTTGCAGGAAAATGTATACATGTTCTTATCTCCCCATGACGAGATTAAAACGATCGCTGAGTTCGCGGCGCCATTGTTGCCAGACCGCACCGGCAAGCAATGTGAGCATGAGCAACAGCAGCAGAACATAGCGGGTCTGATCGTTCATGATCTCCGAGGCGACTTCAGTCTTTTCAAGCTTCTGCCCGGTGACCGGTTGCGGTTCATCTGGAGCCGCCGCTGCCGGCTGCGGGGGGGGGACAGCAGACGGCTGCATCGGCGTTAAGCTTGGCGGTGACAGACCGTAGCCCTTGGCTTGTTCGGCGACGAAGTCCTTGAACTTCTGGTTAATGGTCTGCACGTCATACTTGACGCTGATTTCCTGATAAGTTTCCAGCAACTTCTTGATCGTTGCCTCGTCAGGTTGCCAATACTCTTTGCGTATCGCTTCCAGCATGCGCTCACTGATTTGCGCCAACGCCTCGGCATTGTTGGTCTCGAACCACGCTTTCATCTGCAAATCGTATTTGTCGTTGACATAGACTTCGAACAGCTCTTGCCATTGATCGGCGCGGATGTTCTGCGGATCCATCACTTGCCAACCCCAAAAATTATTGATGGTGTTGACGATGCTGAGCGTGCCCGAATAGCCCTCCTGCTGCATTTCCTCGATCCAGCGTGGATGCAGATAGCGGGTGCGCAGCTCCTTGGACATAAAGGTGTTCAGGGTCTCCATCTTTTCCTGTTTCGGATTGCGCAGGTTGGTGATAAACATTTCCGGGCTTTTACCGTCGAGATTGCGCACCGCCAGCGAAATGCCGCCCAGATACTGAAACGGATCGTCGGAGGTCAACAGTCCGTAAAGGTTGGAGGAGCGCGAAAATAGCGCCACGTCGGTACCCGAAAGGTTTTTGGCGTACAGATTGACGCCCTCGATCCTCTCATTCCAGCGTCTCGGGTCACTGCCGAAGGCAGCGCCCATGCGGTCCATGTACAGCTTCGCCAGGCGGCTGTCTTGCTCCCAGGTGTCCGAAGCCAGCGTCGCGGCGCCCAAGCCGGTGCCATAGCTACCGGTGGTTCTGGAGAAGATGCGCACCGTTGACAGGTACTCCGCGTCCTTGGGCGCGACTCCCGCCTCGATGAGCTCCTGACGCAGCCGCCGGGCGTTGCGTCGAACGTAGTTGCCTTGTTCCTTAAGCTTGGCGATCTTTTCCACACCCTCGGCCAGCATGTGCATCACGTTCGGGAAGGCGTCACGATAGAGTCCGGTCGCCGATAACACGACGTCAATGCGCGGCCGTCCAAGCTCGCTGTAGGGGATGATCTCCGTGCCGGTCACCCGCCCGCTCTCGGCCCAGACCGGCTTTAGGCCCATGGCGTACATAGCCTGCGATTCGAGCACGCCGTAGTGGCGCATCGCCTCGATTGACCACAGCGAAAAAGCCATCTTCTCGGGGTATTTGCCATGCTTGGCGAAGTAATCCGCAATCAGATCCTGCACCAGTTGTTTCCCCGACTCGTAAGCCGCAGGGGTCGGCAGGCGTGAAGGATCGAAGCCATAGAGGTTACGCCCGGTCGGCAGGCTCTCCTCGTTACGAATCGGGTCGCCGCCAGTCGAAGGCATCACAAATTGACCTTTCAGCGCTTTAAAAAAACTCTCCATTTCCATGATGCCCCGGATCTGGGTAAACAGTTCGCGCCCCCGCAGCAGCAGCGCCTTTAGGGGGCCAGAAACATCTTTCGGAATCACCGCGCCCTCGATGATTACACGATGGATGAGCTCGAAGCCGGGGATATTTTCGAGCTTCACCTGGTCGCCCATAAGCGGCGCGGATCCCGACTGCGTATGACGATGGCCATGTTGGTCGTCTTTCACATCGCGCTCACCGAGGTAGTCGGCCACCGCCTCGGCATACTCGTTGCCAAGGATCTGCATAATCGTGGTGGCCAGCAAGCGATTCTCGGCCAATCGGCCCCAGGTGTGCAGACCCAGCGGCTGGTTTTCGGAGGCCAACGCATGCATGTAATCATGCAGTTCCGCCAGAAAATCCGCGAAACGCGCCTTGACGTCTGCTATTTCCCAACCCATGTCCTGCGGGATTTTCATGGACTCAAGCTTCTCCAGCAGGCGTTTGCGGGTTCGTTTCTTCACCAGCCCCGGATCGACGGTATCGTACTGGTGCATCAGCTCATGAATCTCGCTCATCTCGCGGTACAGACCGCTCGGCGCGAAAGGAGGTGTCATGTGACTGATCATGACCGCATGACCGCGCCGCTTCGCCTGCAAGGCCTCACCGACATCATCGACGATGTAGGGATAGATGACGGGCACGCCGTCCGCCGTCAGACTGCCCGGATCGAAAGCCCACAGGCCGCGTTCCTTGCCCGGCAGCCATTCGTGACTGCCGTGGGTGCCCAAATGCACCAGCGCGTCCGCGCCAAAGTTTTCACGGACATAGAGATAAACGGCAAGATAATAGTGATTGATCGGCAAGGTCTTGCTGTGATAAATGGATTTCTCGCGGTCGCTCCTTTGGCTGCGCGGCGGCTGCGGTAGCACCATCAGGTTGCCACTTTGAAACATCGGGATGACGAACTGTTGCTGACCATGAATTTCAGTGACCATGTAGTGATCCTCCGGCTGACCCCAGTGTGCCTCAATGCTCGCGCGAACCGCTTCGGGCAGGGTTTCATACCAGCGGCGGTATTGGGCGACTGGCAGAGTGGCGCCGAACCCTTTCTCTACGACTGTCGCTGGCGATTCTTCACGGTAGTAAGGTCGTTGTAAGTTGGCGACGGCATCAATCATGGTCTGTTCTGCGATGGCCTCGGTGCGGTAGCCTTCTTCCTTCATGCGCGTCGAGATATGCTCAATGCTGCGCGGGATGTTGAGGAACGAGGCTCCCATGTTTTTCTCGCCCGGCGGATAGTTGTAGTAGAAGATGGCGACTTTCTTGTCACGGTTAGGCAGGGTGGCTAATCGGGCGGTGCGCACCGCCTTGCGGATGAGCAGATCCATTTGCTCGTCGATCGGGTAATGACGTCCGTCATCATGGTTGCGCGTCGCGACGACCTGGGGATCAACGAGACCGGCGATCTCCGGGAGGGTCAGATAGAAAGGGATCATCATGGCCGGGATACCGCCGTTGTCATCGCGCCACTGTTGCTCGCTGCGCGAGAGGCTCATGGCGTGCAGCACGGTGACGCCGAGGCGCTCAAGGATCTGCTGTTGCTTGTTGGCCCAATGAATGACGCGGGTATTGATGGCAACGTCGATCACTGTGGCGCCATCGGTGGTCAGCCAGTCGCCGAGTGCCGAGATGGATTGGTCGCTACGAAAGTAGATGGTCATCGGGATGGCGCCTGCGGCGGCGATTCGCTTGATCATGTCATCGATCACCGCGGTGTTCTCGCTGGCCATGCTCTCCTGTTGCATGAAAATGCCGATCACGGGCGCGTCCGCTACGACCGGGTATTGGTCCCGGTACCAGGCCAGATAGTCGGTGGGGGCCTGAAAGATCTGTTCGTGTTCCGGGTGGTAGATGCCTCGCATGGGATAGACCAGGGCGGGTTCGATGGCGCCGGCTTGCTGATCCCCGAACAATTCGGCGCGGATATAGGTAAACATCCGCCGGAAATTTTCCCGCCCGCCGTTGTTGTAATAGGGTTCTACGGCTTGAGCCCGGGATTCGCTAATGTTTTTGCGCAGCATCTCACCTTCCGGCCAGCGCAGGGCCATGACCTTTATCGAGCCGTCCAGTTTGCCGACCTGCGGTTGCACAGCGGCAAAGTTCTTTTGGGTCTGTTCCTTATTGATGCTGTCGAGCAGCACCAAATCGAAGCCACGGACAACATCAGCCAAGGGGGTGTCCGAAGCCAGCTTGCGCAGTTCGATGTGTTGCAGGCTTAGGCCCTGTTCGGATGCCAACTTGGTGAGCAGCTTTATTCTGGCGGGGTTTGTGTGGTCTGCTGACACCAACAGCAGCTTCTTGCCACCGGTCGTCGCCACGGTTGCCGGCATCAGCGCTTGAGTAGGGGGCACAGCGGGCAATTCAGCGGGCATCGCCGCAGGCAATTCGGGTGCCGAAGCAGGCGCTTGAGCAGATGCTCCAGTAGGCGCTCTCGTGCTTGCGCCAGGTTGCATCAGGCTGTGGTAGTCGTATTCAGGTTCTGGAGAAGCAGGTGCTTGAGCAGATGCTCCAGCAGGCGCTCCCGTGCTTGCGCCAGGTTGCATCAGGCTGTGGTAGTCGTATTCAGGTTCTGGAGAATAGAGATAGCCCGCCGGTTGGCTTGAGAACTCAATGTATCGCCGGATATCGTTAGGCAGATCAGCGGATGGTTGCTGCGTCGGCGCGTTATAGGGAGCCTGATTGTCTGGAGCTGCCAAGGCGTAACCGTAATAAACGCTAATCCCCAAAAAAGCGGCTACTAGAATGGATATCTGATTCATTGCTTCACGTCCTGCATCTTGTTGCCTTTGTTTTCCGGCACATAAATCATCGAGCCGTCCTCCATGCGGTAGGCGATTCCCGCCTTGACGCCATTACCCTGACCGATCAAGCCGCTGGATGTGTACTTCTCGATCTTTTCGCCGTCCTTGATGAGTATTTCCATATTCGGTTTGCCGGGATTTTTGATGACGGTGACATCCTCTTGCTGAAATGGGTTAAGCGGATTCTGTGCAATGAAGATCATGAGTGCAGCGATGATGACCAAAAACAGGTCGACGAGATTGACCACCGACAGCATGGGATTCAGAGAGTCATCTTCTTCAAGCAGCATGGCAGGTCGCCTCGTTTGCATCGTTGATCTGGTTATTGTCTTGCTGTTCGGCAGGTGGCTGCGCTTTATTGACTGGATCAGGGATGATCGGCTGCAATGGCGGCAGATGCGCCTCGCGCCATTGTTCGACAAAACGAATGTCGTCGGCCAGCCAGTCCCTTCTCACGCTGGCGATCCAAAAAGTTATGCTGGCCGCCAACAGAGCGAAGATAACGGCGGTAAAGGCAATGATGAGGTTTTCGCTGATGCCCTGAACATTGCCGTTGGCGAGAGATTTCAATGCTGGCCCCATGGGAATCATGGTCGCCACCAGACCGAGCATGGGGGCGATGCGGGCGGTGATTCGCAACCAGGTCAGTTCCTTGCGCGCAGCAATTTCCAGATCCTCGCGGGTAATCTGCGGCTCTGCCGCCAGCAGATTCAGCATGGAATAACCCTTGAGTCCATTGATGCCGTTCAGCGATGCGATGGCTTGCAGGCGATTGTGAGCTTGTTTCCGCTGGATGCCCAACATGGCGAATACGCCCAAGGAAAAAACGGCATACAGAAAGAGCAGCACTACCCCAACTTGCACAGGCAGCAAGAAAAGATTGGAAAATTCGTATAGATAACCGTCAATCGACATCAAAATGTTCCTTGTTGGATGATATTAGGGAAAAATAATTAAAAACATGGCCTTGTGTTGTTCCTGCTAGTATTTGGAATTCAGATGAGGTCTTAAATATAATTAATTGGTTGCAAAACCATTGGTGCAGTTGTGCGTGATTCTGGAGTACTTGATACTCTTCTTATGTGTGTAATGTTTATCTAATATTTTCGTTTTTCTGACCAGGATTCAAGGCGCTTTGGTTGACTCAAGAAACCAACAAGAGTTGATATGTTTTCAACGGCTGAAAACAATAATAACTATCATTATTTAATTGAAAACTGTATTGGCACAACTAGCTTTAGCCGAGATTGTCTCATTGAGTCAGGTAACGGTGGCAGCGGTTGTGCGCGCTGAATCATCGCGAGCACTTCCCTATCGAGCAGCTGGTAACCGGAACTTCGTTTTATTCGATAACTCAGTACCCGACCTTGCCGGTTCATGACGAAATGCAGCAGTACGGTACCCTGTTGCTTACGTCGACGCGCCCGGCGTGGATATTTCTTATGACGCTCCAACCAGCGTCGCAGCGCTGTCATATAGCTTCTGGTCTGCCTTGAGCTTCCACCCTTTGCGGCACTACCTTGACGCTGATTCGTTTTACCCTGACGCCGATTCGTTTTACCCTGTGCACGCGACTTGCCTGCGATACCCGATGCGCCTGCATTTGCTGATTTTCGTGAAGCTTTTATTGCGCTGTGACTTGGAGTACCGGATACATTTTTTGACGCTATAGGCACGGGCGGCGTAGAGCGCCGAACCTTAGGTTTGGGCTTGGGTTTGGGCTTGGGTCTGGCCTTGGGTTTAGGTTTTGGCTTTGGCTTTGCCTTGGGCTTTGGCTTTGGCTTTGGCTTTGGCTTTGGCTTTGCCTTGGGCTTTGGCTTTGGTTTGGGCTTGGGCTTTGGTTTGGTTTCCGGCTCAGCCTCAGGCTTTGGCTCGGCTTGGGTTGTCGCTGCTTCTTCAGTCTTTTGGATTTGTTGATCGCCTGGCGTACCACCCACCGGTCCAAGGGCAATTTCGATTCCGCCAATATCAGGCTGTACTGCGATGGTGGGTGTTGCAGGCCGCGAGAGTAATATAACTGCGGCGCTAATATACAGTGTCAGTACGATGCACGTTGCGAGTAGCCAATGACGGTTTTGGAGAACGATCATGGTGTTGCTAACCTTGTCAGCAAGCGCAATCGCTTTACTCCGGCTTCACGTAGACCTTCCATTAGCAACACAACACGATTACCAGCGGTTTGTGCATCAGCTTTGAGCTGGATTTGCAGCGTCGGATTAGCGGCAAGACGTGTTTTAACCCGTTCCAGTAATACGGTTTCGGTAAGCACCTCATTGTCTAGAGCCAGTTGCCCATTCCGGTCAAGCAACAGATGCAGCATTTCAGGTTGATAGCTTCCTTCGCTAACCGATTCCGGTGCTTCCACCTCAAGGGGTTCGGTCATGTTCAGACTACCCATAACCATGAAAAAAATCAGCAACAGGAATACCACATTGATCAACGGCAAAATGCGTGCTTCGTCATCGTCCTTGCGAGGCGCTTCGAAACGCATCGTGGATTACCTCGTATCATCGTTTGTGGCAGTCCAGCTGGAATCACGGATCATGCTGATCCCCGTGATATTGGCGGCCTGTAGTTGATCAAGTACTGCAACGACCGCTTGCAGGGGCGTTTTGTCTATCGGTTGAACATGCACCATCAGGTCGGGTTCCGCAGCGAGACGTTGTTGCAGCCGCGGTAACAGCACAGTCATAGGTAGCACCTCGCCGTCAAGCCGTGTTTCTAGTGTACTGATGCTTAACAGCAGTGGCTGCTTATCTGTAGATATATTGCTGCTGGTAGCTGGCGGTAATACTGTATCCAGTACAATCGAATGCCAGTCGAGGAAGCTTGATGCCAGCATGAAAAACACCAGCAAGATAAACACCACATCGATCAGTGGTGTCAAACTGATGATAGCGCGTCGGCGTGTTGAGTGGTGAAATCGCTGCTTGGCGGGTGTGCAAAGTGCAAACATCTGTATTGCCCGGGTTATCCAGTGGTTGTTTTCAGGGGCACTCTATCCTCATCCGTGTGGTGGTACATGGATGTTGTTGTTGCAGCATTCTCGGTGCCACTGCCCGGGACAGGTTTCTTCGGAGGCCGTCGGTCTGTATGGGCGTGCGCGGGCTTTACGGCTGAAAGGTCTTCGGTAAAGATCTGGGTCGCCAGGTTATCCATATCATGCGCCAGGTGATCGACGCGGCGTTCCAGCCAATTGAGTAGCGCCACTACCGGAATGGCGACACACAAACCTACGGCAGTGGTAAGCAATGCCTCCCAAATGCCGCCTGACAAAATTGCCGGATTGACCTTATTGCCAGCCGCTTCCAGTTGCTGAAACGCTTTGATCATGCCCAGTACCGTTCCCAGCAGACCCAACAGCGGTGCGAGTGAGCCGATCACTTCGAGGGGGCGCAGACCTCGCCGTAACTGAAACAGTACGTCGTTACCGTAGCGCAGAACCTCCTCACGAACCGCCTGTTCTGCCAAACGCCCACTTTGTTGGCCGCGTATCGCTCGCGACAGGACCTGAGCGATTGGATTACGACGACCTTCGATCAGCGCCAATGCCTGTTCAGGTTTGCCCTCCCGCCAGTGGCGTAGCGCATAGATTGCCGGTTGCCGCTGGTTAATACGCAGCCAACCAAATTGCAGCAGTTTTACCACAACGATGGTCAGAGCAACGAACGACATCAACAACAGGATAGCCACAATCGGACCACCAATTTTCAGCATTTCCCCAGCGCGTTCCAGTATGTCGGGCAGTGGCATGACTTCGATGAAGGCGGTTGATGTGCGCTCGGATATATTAGCTGCAGCGGCGGTAGTAGCTGCAGCCGTTTCGCTCAAAGCTTCTGGCACGTTTTTGTCCTCAAAAATCTCATCTGTGTGGTCTCTCGCGACCATCCTCAACAGGTAAAACGAACTTCCATAACCATATGATTGCCGGCGGCTGCGCCGCCGGCAACTGCGGATGAGCTACGCTCCAGTCACCTGGCGGCTTGCGCCGCAACACGTCACTGGAGCCGACTGCGGTGTTGCTGCCTCGCAAGCACGCTTGCTCCGCTTCAACAGCCTCGCGGCGTAGCTCCGCGAATATATCAGTGTTAATGCTAACCGGTTATGGAAGGCAATTACATACTTTAAGTCATGTTGTTGCTTGCAAATTTCTGTAATATACTATATGTAAATAATAATTATTATCAAAAGCAAATTATTATTATCATGTGATCTTGAAGCAGTTCTCCAGACTTTTTTGAATAGTAACCAGAGTTTTATAGTTTTTGTTAATTTAAAGCAAGAGGTTAGTTGAGTGAAACTGAAAAGTGCCCATTTGTGGAAGCCAGTGCTGCTCATTGCCACGGTAATGACTGCCGCTTGTGGCGGTGGTGGCGGTGGTGATGGTGATGGTGGTAATCCCGTTAACCCCACAACACAAACTCTTTCTGGTATCGTTGCCTATCCAGCTATTCATGGTGCACGTGTTAGTGTTCATGATGCGAATGGGGATTTGGTGGATGTTGCCACCACCAGTGACGAAAATGGTGGATTTACACTCACTGGACTGCCTGCCGGGGACCTGGCAGATTATCAGGTCACTGCGTCAGGCGGCATTGATACCGGCACCGGCGAGAACCTCAGTGGTATCGACCTGGTTCTTCCCGTAGGCATGTTTGCAACGGACACCTACGACCAATTGATTATCAGCCCGCTGACGACGCTGGTTGCCGCCGCCATGAAAGCGGGCGCAAGCCGCGATGATGCCATGGCCGACATCGCCGCTGAACTGGGTCTCAGCGCTGAGGATTTAGCCCTGAATCCGGCAAATTCCGTCGCGGTCATGCACAATGCGATGAAGGTGTTGCTGCTGCGCGCCGATGGGCAGGCGTTCGGCGACATCGTAGCCGGACTCGCGGGGAATGACGGCATCGGCGAGAACGATCTGGTCGCCATCACCGATACCGCGCAACGCAGCCGGCTCATCCGGCACTTCGCGCTGATCGATGGCGCTGCTGATGTGGCCAGTGCAACCGCTGCCTATCAGGAGGCGCTGATCCGGCGCACCGTTCGCGCCAGCCTGGCCAATGATCTTGCCGCCCTGGAAACGCCTGACGAGGCAGTGATCAATACCAACCTGCACAACCTGGCAGTGCATTTGCTCGCCAATCTACCCCAGGGACACAGCTATCTCACCGCCGACGATGTGGTTGCCACCATCTCATCCAGTGGCACCCTGACGGCTGAGAATTTGAACGCCCCCGCGTTTGACCCCAGCCGTTTCGAGGTCAAAATCGTGGACACCGAAGCCACCTTTGGCAATTCTCTGCAACTTGCCTTCTATGCGGTGGAGAATCCGTTGACCGGCAACCAGCAACTGGTGGTTTATGATGCAGCAAACGGCACGCGAACCGTCGTCAAGACCGATATCATTTTGGGCAACCGCGCTTTCGTGTTCGACGGGCATACCGAAAATGGTCTGGAAATCTACGATAGCCGTGAATACGGGATTTTGCTCGACCCCAATATGGCCAAGGAAACCCGCACTGCCCCCGATGGCGAGGGCGGCAAATTCGAGTATGTCCATTATCTTGATAGCGCCCTCAAACACTACGACATCAATACGCCCGCCAACGAAACTCTGATTTTCGGTTCGTCCGCTTTCCCGCAAGCGCTGATTGACCAGGGCGCAGCCGTGCTTGGAGGTGGCTACACTCTGTTCAACAATATCAGCGACGCGGAAAACTCCTACGTAGAACTAAAGGCTTTTGAGCGCCTGCCCGACGCCCTGCTTGGTGAATCGGAGAGCACACTGCTGCACGGACCGGTTCTGGTGCGGATGGGCGACAGCGCAGTGACTCAGGGGCACATGGTTGGCCTTATCAAAGGCGCGGATGGCTCAACCGTTGGTGTGCTGAAGTTCTTCGAGGCCATCCACAAGCGTGATTTCTACCCGGAGGACGCCACCTTGAGAACGCGCCTGCAATGGTGTCAGCCGGATCTGAGCCGCTGCGACGATATCACCGAAGCGGGCGGCATGGGCGATGGCAAGTTTTATCTGCTGGGTAAAAATGATAATTACCTCTACTTGGCCAAGAACGGTTCCCGGACGCTGTACGCCTTTGATAAGAACAACCGGGCTTTGCAAGAGGTGACTGGCGTAGCTTACCCGGCAGTCTTTGACCACAAAATCCATAGCGACAGGTCTGCAGCTCACGGCAGCGGCATCGCCCTGCGGAGCGCATTCACCAATCTCGCGGGCGCGGCCAGCACGCTATCCGACGGCGCCAACGCCTACGTGCGCATCAACTACGACGGCGACGCCACCGACCCGGTTGGCCAATATCGTTTCTTCGGCGACATCCATGTCTATAAGCACTCGCAGATTCTGAAATTTACCGGAACCACGGGCGTCAAGATGTTTGACAATGGGGATGGTATCGATCATGCCGATGAGTCTGATGCGGAAAACGTTGTGGGTCATGTCAACCTGGTGGCGGTAGCCAATGGCCGCCTGTTTGTCGAAGTCGGCAACTACGAGGCCGGCAACGGCGGAAGCTGCATACCTGACGATTTCGGTTATTACTGCTCATCGGTTTATTATGGCTACCTGAATACCGGCAGTACTGATCGAACCGAGCTGGATGTGATCATGCACCCCAAGCATAACCTGCGGTACTTCGTCTCCCGCCGCATTGCGCCTTATGCGTTGGCTAACCGGCTGTACATCAGCACCTATGTCGATAACACCAAGCCTTATGTATTCACCCTCAGCGAGTACGACATCAACAACCCGGGCGAGCCCATCAGTGTGACCACGGGGCGCACCTATTTCACCAAAACCGGTCAGCGCGCCAACGGCATCTACGAAGGTACGGTGCTGTCATGGGATGAAGCCACCGGCAATCTGACCAACCTGTCGACGGGTGAGCTCATGGGCGCGGTTCAGTATGGCAATAGCGTGATCCCGGGCAGTCCGGCGATCAACTCGGTCTCCGGGTTAACCAACGGCGTGCCGGTGGCCGGTATTGGTAACCTGTTTGCCTTGAAAGCCGATCCGGGGGGGCATCGCTTCTATCTGGTTGCCGGCGATGTCAACGAAACCAATGGCCTGGAGTATGTTGACCAGGTGCCATTCTCTGGTTGGCTGTACGAGTAATCCTAAATATAGCGGAACCGATTAAATTTGATTCATTGGTTCCGCTATATCCATCTGTTTTAACGCGCAAATTATCACTATAAAGTGTTCCGGCCTATAGTGTTTGCGCTATAAGCATCCGTTGTAACTGTTCAGCCCCTTCTTCCCTTTGAGACTCGCTCTCACCCTAACCCTCTCCCAGAGGGAGAGGGGAGGTTTGGGCCGGGGGCCAAATGGTTATGTTACGGATCGTGGCCAGTGTCTAGCGACCCGCTTGATGCCGCATCGGGCAGGTCATTCACTCAACACCAACTGAAACGGAGGAGGGTGCGGTTCAGTCTGCCTGCCGCTAAGGCAGGATGTTTGCTCGCGCCCCTTTGTATGGCGGTAACACAGAATGGGATGTTGCGGGAACTTGCTATCCTCATAGGCGGTTTGATGCTGGCAAGTATCAGCATGCCGACCCTGGCGCAGGATGAACAGCCAGAATCCGATGAAGCGACCATGAAACTTGAGGACATCAATGTTTATGGTCGAAAACAGAACGAAGAGCAAGAGTATCTGGAAGATTCGTTCCAGAAGACGTATTCGCGCGACAAGATTTATGCTGAAGACCTGAAAAGCGACTTTGTCCTGGACGTGAAGTCAGCGCTCAAGGATATTCCCAATGTCGTTGTGACGGAAAGCGGGGCGTTCTCCAAGAACATTCAAATCCGTGGTTTTTCCGGTGACCGGGTGGTTTACATCATCGATGGCATGTCTATCGCCAACCAGGGACTCACGCATACCGGCGGCGGCGAAGCCAATCTCGTGGACATCGGGATGATCGAGTCGATTGAGGTCATCAAAGGCAGCCCGTCGGTGATCTATTCGCCGGGAGCCACCGGCGGTATTATCAATATGGTTACTTCTTCGGTGTCAACGGATGATCACCTGGATGGTGGCTACAGTTTTAACTACGATCAGGGCTATGGCATGTTCAAGCACCATGTCAATTTTTCCGCCGGGTACAAGGGCTTTGGATTGGCCATCTATGGCGGTAAAACCCGTGCGGATGACTACCGAATGGATAACCAGGCGAAACTGGATGAGGTTATCCTGAGAACCAATGTGCTGGATGAACGCCTGGGAACGGGTGATGAAATCACCGATCTGGGTTACGACGATCAAAGCTGGGCGGTTCAGGGAAAATATGCAATCAATAATGATAGCAGCATCTCTTTGTCGCACGAGGACTATAAGGCGGAGGATATCTCCTTTACGCATGGTGCGGATACTTCAAGGGTATTCAACTATGATGAGTATTCCCGCCGGGCTAACCGGTTCAATTATTCCCTAACGCCAGCGAATGACAATTCACTGATCTTCAACCTGTACAACCAGGAGATCGAAAAAATCATTCGTCTGGCCGCTTCCGAAAATTCCACGGTGCTGGAGAGTTGGGGGGCAAATATCGCAGCGAAAAGGCATATTAATGATGATCTCCTGCTGCTTGCGGGCGGCGAGTACATCCATGACGAGGCTGCAACCAATGCTTTTTCAGAGCAGGATTATTATGCAGCGTATGCCAACCTTGAGTATGTCCTGCCGAATTATCAGGCACTCACTGTAACCGGTGGTATCCGCGCCAACCATTGGCGGATTGAGCAGGCGCTGCGCCCCGGCCAGAGCCAGGATCTTGCCGATCAGCTGGTAGGTGTTTCAGGGTTGATAGATCCCCGGAACGAAACTGCGCTGGTCTACGCGCTGGGAGGCATCTATGCGGTCAACGACAATCACAATTTGTCGCTGAACTATAGCCATACTTATCGTTATCCTTCGCTAATGGAGCGTTTTGCCTACGATGTTTTCATTGGTGGCGGCGCTGATCTGGAGGCGGAAAGTGCGGATAACTTTGAATTAGGCTGGAAATACGCCGATGAACATTGGTTTGTCTCAGCCGCCCTGTTTTACAACAAATTCGATAACTTTATCGGCACCAAGGAAGTGCGCCGCATCAGTGATCAGGATGCACTCGCTGAATGTATCAGCCAAGGTGACTGCGACCCGTCAGCGGGTGATTATGACGGCCGTGAGTCTGATTTCTTTGAGACGCGCATCCACTACATCAACGTCCCGAACGTTTCCAACTACGGCTTTGAGTTTTCATCGCGCAATCTGGTCGAAGGCGACAGAGACGCCGGTTTTTCGGTAGCTTTTAACGCGTTTGACTCGGATGCATTGAATTACAAAGACAATCCCATTCAAATCAGGGCTTATTACAAGAAGCATTTCCCGACGCTCATCACGAACCCCTGGATCAAGGTTAAGGCCCGATACGTGGCCAACACGCCCGAAGTGAAACAGAGGGAAGGGTTCGATCCCTTCCTGGTGGTGGATTTGTTCGGTGGGGGGGAATATAAGGGTTTTTCCTACCGCATCGGTATCCGCAACCTTTTTGACGAGGTTTACCATGAACCGTACACAGCGCTTGATGGTCTGAAAAGAAGCATCCAGCTAGGTTTAAGTTACAAGTTTTAGCATGCGTTGTTTATTTTCTGTACAGCGAGTCAGTGTAAGGTAATGTTGATCGCCTCAAACAAAACCGGCAGACCAGCCTGATCAGCGGAGTACTACAAAGTTTCGGTTACGAGGTTTTGGTTAAGACACGGTAGTTAGATGGTTGTCCCAGCTCGATGCGGGCATAGCCCCTAATAAAGTCTGTGTCCAATACCCATTGTCGTTAACTAGTCTGACAAGCTTTCCCAAACCGTTGGTGATCAGAAACTCACCTGCCTGGTTGCCGGCGGCAATGCCGCAGCAATCCGATAGTGAGCTTGATCCCAAAAACTGTTCATCCCCCGTAGACCATAGCGTGATGAGGCCACCACGAGGCGAAGTAACAGCACAGACCTGATTATGGCTGTCTACTGCCACGCTGCCACAATAGTTACGCATGGCTGCTTGTATGGGTTCAGGCGCCATAAGTAATCGCAGTGCTGCTTCCCCTTGGTGTGTGGCGACCAAAGGCGGGTGCCGATTGGCTGCGCCCTTGTACTGCATGGCGATAAAAACCTTGTCATTCGCGGTCACATCAATGTGTCGAATACTGAGTTGATAAAGTGCCGCAGGCAAATGATAAGTCGCTATCAGGTGTCCGCTGCCTGCGTCTACGTAAGCCAGCGTGGATTGCATATCCGACAGGTTGAGCCTGGCCCGTCCTGAATCAGGGTGGGTGCGGATACCTCCATTGGCGATGGCCAATGTGACACCGTTATTGAGGAATTTGAGTTCGTGTGGGCCGATGCCGTAGCTTGAAAATTCACCCAGTCGTCGATAGCCGTCTGCTGCATCGTAAACACCGATGACTCCTGTACCCAGCCCAAAATCATTTTCCGTCACATACAGCAAGCGACCTTCAGCGTTAAACACGCCGTGACCATAGAAGTGGCGTCCGGTCAGGCTATGAATGCGGGCGGTTATTGCGGGTACGCTCAGATCAATCACCACCATGAATGTACCAGGGCGACGTGCCAGCACTACAGCCTCTGCGCGCTGTGGATGTTTAATGATAGCGTGGCCTCGACCGGGTAGCGTGATTGACGACACCGTTTTGCCGGATTCAGTGATGATACATGCGGCATACTGGCCTGAGCTATCTCGCTGGCAACTTAGCCAATACCGTGTACGTACCTTAAGGGAGGTTGTTAGCCATGCACCTCCTGCGGCCAGTATTAGAAACTGCCTGCGATCAATCGCCATCAAGACTATTGAAGCCCAGCGATAAATCCAGCGCTTGTGGTGCCGGTCCGGCGAACAGTGTCTGCAATTGGTCAATCTGTGTACGCAGGTTTAGCACAGTTTGTCGCGCTGCAGGGTCCGCTACAGCCTTGTGCAGTGACAAGGGAATCTGCTCAAGGGAACGTAACGCCACATTGAATGCATCCGTAATTTTAACGGCCAGTTCCGGATCTGTAATCTGTGCGGCAAAGGCGATACGGTAGAGTGCCTGCAAGCTTTGCAGATTGTGCTTTATGTTACGCAGTGAGCGGTTGCTGCGCCACGACTCGGCGCGTCGACCTTTTGCCCTGGTAATGCTGGAACCAAGTGGGCGATCCAGCTTTTGCTCGACAATAAATTGCAGTTGGGTATGCAGGTTATTCAGAATGTTGGATAGAACCTCGCGGGTACTCTCATAGTATTCATTGCCAACTACCGCTGTTGCGAAATACTGGCGGTAGCCCTGATTCTTGTTATTGCTCACCCAATCTGCCTGAATCCCGGCCGCCATGTGTGCGAGGTTGTGAGTAATGGCTTTGATAACGGCACAGCGAAAACGGCCAGAACCACTCGTATTGAATTGGCTTATGGGCGTTCGTGCATCGAATAATAAGCGCTCCAGGGCACTGAAACCTTGTACTGCGACACTACTTTTTGCGAAGCGCTGACTCTCCAGGGCCGATAAGTCGGCGCTGGCCAGCAGCTTTGCCAGGTGTTTGCCGACTACGCCTCGCTTGTCCGGCCACAGTTGAAAACGGGATCTGCGCACCAGGTGCTCCACAGGCCCAAAGCGGATATGCTGAATGATTTGCCAGTCATCCATGGCCTGATGAAAAGCGTTGTGCATCGCCTTCAGAGTTTTTTCAGCGGGGGCCTTGCAAAATGCTTTGGCCCTGTCTTGTAATGATGCTGTTGATATGGCGAGTTCGTTATAGGCGGGAATGATATGTCGGTCGGCGATTTGCAGCAGGGTCTGTGTGTCATCAGCGAACAAAAGCACCGGCGGGCACAGAATCAATACTCCGCAAAGAAATGTTCTGATTAAATATCGCGAGTAAATCATAGTGATTCCACAAAACGGATCAACTGATCACGTTCCTGTTTAGGTAGGTGCGTCACGGCATCACGCTGCTGCTGCGCTTCCCCGCCATGCCATAGTATCGCCTCAAGCAGACTGCGGGCACGCCCGTCATGCAGGTAATTTTGGTGACCGTTGACTATGGGGGTGAGGCCGATACCCCATAATGGTGCGGTGCGCCATTCACGGCCATTGGCCACACCTTCAGGTCGCTCGTCGGCGAGTCCCTCACCCATATCGTGCAGTAACAAATCTGTGTAGGGCCAGATCAATTGTGCTGATTGTTCCAGATTTCCAGGGCTTTCCTGTGTCATGAACTTGGGCTGATGGCATTGTACACAGCCAATCTTGTGAAAAATGCGTTTGCCCGCGAGCACATCGGGGGCATCGTAATTGCGGCGTTTTGGAACAGCCAGATTTTTCGAGTAGAAGACAACCAGTTTGACTATCTCTTTGTTTGCTTCAAGGTTGTCGTAGCGTTTACTGTTACCGTTTGGTGCTGCCAGACAGTCGTGTTGCTTTTGCGTGCAGCCTCCTGAACCTGCCGGATGAAGCGGTACCGAGATACCGATGTCCCCGGCGAATGCTTCTTGTGACTGTTCATTGACACTGGGTGATCCGGCTTTCCAACCGAAACGGCCGAGCATAACGCGTTGGTGCTTCAGACTCCAAACGCGGTTAGGGCGCCCTGAAATACCATTTTGATCATGGTCGTCTGGATCAGCATTGGCAAGAATAGCTTGTTCGGGGATTGCCTCCAACAGGCCAAGGCCAATCATTTGCGGTGCTACTCTAGGTGAAATCATCGTATCAGGGTGTAATGGCCCGTAGCCAAGCGCTTTTATGGCGTAGCTTGGTTTGCGCAGCGACACTACTGAATGATCAGCGAGGGTCACGGGAATTTCCTGATACTCAATGTGCATACGGCCTTCGGCTCGATGCCCACGAATGGCAAAGTCCTGCAACTGTGTTCCGTACGTGGGTTCTGCTATCACATTGAGCTTGTGTTTTTTTAGCTGGTTTCGCTCGGCCTCATTACGTGGCGGGATACTCAGTCGTAAAAACATTGATACTGCATTATCTGTGGGGCCGTTGGGTGGGTGTCCACGCCCATCCTTAAGGTGGCAACGTTGACATGAACGCGCATTGTAAAGGGGGCCAAGGCCATCTGCGGCTTGCGTCGAGGCAGGCGCCGATACCCACAAGCGTTTGAAAAAACCGTTCCCTACCTTGAAGTTGATCTCGCGCTCGAAACTCATATTGGCCGAGGGATGAGAAAAGGCATTCCTGTTGATTTTTTTGGAATGTGTGGCCGATCCGCCAGGTGACTCCTCGCCCGTTTCGGGGCGCGAGAAATCAGGCACAGCACCCTCATCGGCGCTGGCATTTACAAGGGGCTGTATGCACATTATGAAACCCGCGAGGATGAGTATCTGGAGGATCATTGATAATACCCGGCTATTGCTAGCCGGGCTCCATCATTTGTTTACTGTTTTATTTTTTCGGGAGCGTCGAGGCTGTCAGATCCTTCGAAGGCAATGGGTTTTAAATCGAGCACAGCGACGGCTTGTTCGATGGCCTTGGTTTGATTGAGCAGGGCTTGAATAGCTGCCATCACCTTGCGATTACCAGTCTCGTTCTCTTCACCGATCAATTGGTCATAGGCAATGCCCTTTTTTTCTGCGCTATCAACCAGAACTTGCATCTTTTCCAGGGTTGCATCCAGTCTTTTGCGTAGTTTCTGATCCACAGCCTTGTCTTTTGCAGCGATCAGATCAGAGATGCTGGGGCCTTTCAAGGACGTACCGTCAACACGCTTGTATTGGCCTGTGTAGACGTTTTTCATACCGAGTACGTCATAATAATGGGACCAATGGGTGTTATCACTGAAACAGTCATGCTCTTCTTCAGGATCGTGTAGCATAAGCCCCAATTTCATGCGTTCACCAGCAAGCTCTCCATAAGATAAGCTGCCCATGCCGGTGAGAATGATACTGAGTCCGTGTTGTGCACCTTCACTGGTAAGGGCTTTACGGGCAGCGCCATTTTTAGACCACTGTGCCACCATCCATTTCAGGTCCTGTACCAGCAGATCGGTAGCGGTTTTCAGGTAAGCAGCCCGACGGTTACAATTGCCATTCGTGCAGTTTTGGGTATCGAAATCGCTAGCAGGGCGCTTACCTGCTCCAGGACCAGTACCGTTCAGGTCCTGCCCCCATAGCAGGAATTCGATAGCATGATAACCTGTGGCGACATTAGCTTCGATTTCATCGACTTCGTGCAATGTTTTGCTTAGCAATTCAGGGGTGATACGGCTGGTATCAATTGTGCGTCCAGACAGTACCAACTTCTTGTTGGCAATAATATTGGCTCTGTAATAGGGGTTTTCATCCGATTCTTCGCCGTAGCTCAACGCAACATAGTCGATTAGCCCTTCATCCAGCGGCCAGGCATTTACTTTGCCTTCCCAGTCATCGACAATGGCATTGCCGAAACGATAGGTTTCAGTCTGTTGGTAAGGTACACGGGCCGCCTTCCAAGCCGATTGCGCGGCTTTCATATTTGTGTCCGAAGGTTTGGCGAGAAACTGATCAATTGCTTTGGCCAGCTCGCGTGCAGTTATTAATGAATCCATATAGCTTGCATAAGCAATATCTGCATAGTGGTTTAAGACATCCTTGGCTGCGGGGGCAGCTAGAAGCGTGGTGGTAAAACAAAGCCCTAACGCGAATAGCAGTGTTCTCATCATATGGATAGTCTCCTTAATTAATACTCAACAATTAATGCTCAAAAATTAACTTTAAGTTGGGTTGTTACGGTGTGGGCAAAATCTTGTCGTTGCCGCTTTATCGTTATCAACGCGGAAAATATAAGCATTGCTGCTGAAACTGCCGCTGGCAAAAACCGCAGATGTTGCTTCTCGGACCTCATTAACTCTCCAATACCTGGGAGTTGGAAACCTTATTGGTTTCATACACACCGCAAGGGTATAGATTCACTCAATGATTACCGGTGTAGAGTTGTTCTTGAGGGGGTGGTGATGGTGAAGTGATATCCACACCCGTTACTATGGTGGCTATTTTCAGGTCAAGTAGCTGATTAAACTAGCTTAAAATGTTGTTATTATTGATTAATGATAATTGTTATCATTTAAGCAGTCAATGATAATTTTCTGAAGATGTGCGGTAGCGTCATTTGCAACAAATGCTATGTGTAAGCCAGCAGGCGCTTCATTCGCTGCCTGTGCCACTCAAATATGGGCAATGACAGTGGTCACCGACCGTGTCGCTGCTTGCATATTTCCCGCATGGCCGCGTGGTGGGCATTTTGAGCAGCGATAAATTTTCCATGCGGCTTGCTGCTCAGGCTTCAATTTAAGCCGTGCTGCCAATAGCTCCATGCGCTCATCATGCAAGTCAGGCTTTGCAAGAGAGCATACTTTGTCACGGTTTATAACCAGAACGCTGTATTGCGTCATGATTTGTAGTGCAAGCGGGCAGTCCACCCAATGAAGGGTATCTTTGCGATCAGTGATCGATACTTAACGGTAAACGATCATGCGAGATTAACTGCCAGATTATCGATGAGCCGCGCCTGTCCAAGCCGGGCTGCTGCCAAGATGCGCAATTGAGTATCCTGGGTTGTCGGTGGTTGTAAATCATCGGCGCGACGAATAGCAACATAGTCAGGCCGGAAACCGGCATTTGCCAATTGCTCGCTGGCTTCGTGTTCCAGCAGGGCATAGTGGCGTTCACCTGTTTTTAGTCGTTGGGCGCAAGCCGTTAGTATTGCATACAATTTTGGAGCGATGGCCCGTTCGCTCGCGGACAGATAGCTATTGCGTGAACTCATGGCCAAACCATCACTTTCCCGTACTATTGGTACGCCAACAATCTCTATCGGCATATCAAGATCAGTGGCCATACGCTTGATAATGATTAGCTGTTGCCAGTCTTTCTCACCAAATAACGCAATATCAGGTTGCACCATATGAAACAATTTGCTGACGATTGTGGTAACACCCCGAAAATGAGCAGGGCGGCTGACTCCGCATAAAATGTGTGAGAGCTCTGGCACACTCACCTGGGTCATATTCTCCAGCGGGCGCGGATACACGTCAGCAACAGCAGGGGCAAAAACCATATCCAGTCCAGCCGCTTCCAGTTGGCGACTATCATCCTCAAGTGTACGTGGATAGCTGCCATAATCTTCATTTTCACCAAACTGCATGGGATTAACGAAGATTGTAGCCACTGTGCGTGATGCGAGCTGGCGGGCGCATTCAATAAGATGAAGATGCCCCTGGTGCAGATTGCCCATGGTTGGAACCAGGGCGATACGCTCGCCCGCCTGTTTCCAGAGAGCGAGCTGTTGGCGCAATTCAGCGATGTGATGAACAGTATGCATGATGCAACTCCCCGGAATCAGGCGATACAGTGTTCGGGGCCAGGGAACTCACCGCTTTTGACAGCCTTGACATAGGCTGCTATCGCAGCTTGCAGGCTCTCCTGACCTGTCAGAAAATTTTTGGAAAATCGTGGTCGATGACCTGCGGTAATACCCAAAATGTCATAGCTGACCAGCACCTGCGCGTCACAATCGATCCCCGCGCCAATACCAATCAATGGAATATCCAGTATCTCGGTCAGCCGTTTAGCCAATACCGCCGGGATACATTCAACCAGCGCCAGATCAGCGCCGGCTTTTTGCAGTATCAATGCTGCATCGATGATGCTTTCGGCGGCGGCCTCATCACGCCCTTGAACCTTATAGCCGCCTAGCTTATGAACGGATTGGGGAAGTAAACCCAAATGGATGCAGACAGGAATACCGGTATGACTGAGCCGCCGCACTGTTTCTGCCAAATGGCTGCCGCCTTCCAGCTTGACCATATGTGCGCCACCTTCCTGCATCAATCGAGCCGCATTGTGTGCCGCCTGATCGGGTGTCGCGTAACTGGCAAAGGGCATATCCGCGATCAATAACGGTATCTGGCAGCCTCGCGCTACCATACGGGTATGGTAAATCATGTCATCTATAGTGACAGGTACAGTCGTTTGTTGGCCCTGAATGACCATGCCCAGTGAGTCGCCAACGAGAATAACATCAACACCCGCTGCCTCCATCATGGCGGCGAAACTGGCGTCGTAGGCGGTTAGAACGGCAAATTTTTCGTGATTACGCTTCATGTTTGCCAGCGTGTTAACGGTAATCGGTTTGCGGTTTGGTGGTTCCTGATACATATTGCACTCTGTCTCAAGCGGTGGCTGTGACAACGGGGGGTTCGGAGAAAGGGTTAAATGTAATCCGATCGAGTTGGCCAATCGATATTGCCCAGACGGGTAATGGCCTGATATGGGCATTGGATCAATAATTCAACCAGCTTTCCCCTCTGAGGGATAACCAGGTTGGGGGCGATATCATGCAGTGGATACAGTACAAATGCACGTTCGTGCAAGCGCGGGTGCGGCACGGTCAATAACGGATCGTCACAGATCAGCTCACCGTATAACAACAGGTCAAGATCAAGGGTTCTTGCCTCCCAGCGTACTGCACGGGTTCGACCTTGTGCTGATTCAATAGCCTGCAAGGCATTCAGTAACCGATTGGGTGTGAGGGTGGTTTTCAGACGTGCTACGGCATTTATGTAATCCGGTTGATTGCACGGCCCGCCGATGGGTGCGGTGCGGTATATCGGCGAGCTGGTGACCTGCCGTGTATGAGGTAATCGAGCCAGCCTTTGAAATGCAGATTGAACCTGCTGACGCGGATTACCCAGGTTACTGCCGATACTGATATAAACGGATGTGCTGGTCATGATTGGGATAGTGGTGGCGGTGCCTTGATGTGCGACCGATTACGGGGTTTACGACGATGACGTGGTTTCCTTTTGGTTTTGGTCGGGGGTATGAGTGTTCGAGTGCGAGCCTCATGATCCAGTTCCAGAAACTGGGTCCACCAGTGCGCTAATTCTGCGGCCTGCTCATCAGTTTGAGCCCGTAGCAACAGGAAATCATAACCGGCCCTGAATCGAGGGTGGTCCAGCAATCGTAGCGGGCGCTTACCGGTGATAAAGGTTAAACGTAATTGCATCGTCCAGATTTCCCGCATCGGCAGACTGTAGCGGCGGGGCAGGGCAACATGCCGCGCTTGTATCTGGATAACAAGGTCAGCCGCCACCTGTAACGCATCGTAATCACTCAGTCTTTCAGCCAGTAGCCGCTGCCATTGCGCATATAACGGTTCCCACAATAACGCGGCAAACAGAAATGAGGGATGAATCGCTTTATGTACGGCGACCCGCTGATCGGTATTGGCCAAGGCCTGATAGAGCAACCCCTCGGTGCAAGGCTGTTGCTGATCGTGCAAGCAACGTGCAGTTTCCGGAAACAGGTAGTCGAATAAACGATAATGATGCAGCCGTTCAAAGATTGGTAGCGCATAGCCACCGGCAAATAACTTGATCACTTCGTCAAGCAAGCGTGCTGGCGGGATATTGGCTAATAGATACCCCAGATGGTACAAGGGAGTCTCCGTTGCCGGGTCAATTCGGAACCCCAGCCTGGCGGCAAAGCGTACCGCCCGCAGCATACGCACGGGGTCTTCACGGTAACGTTGTTCCGGGTCGCCAATGAGACGAATCAAGCCCGCTTCAAGATCGGCCATGCCGCCGACATAATCAAGCACCGCAAAATTGTTGATATCGTAGTACAGGGCATTGATCGTAAAGTCACGCCGCCACGCATCGTCTTCTATATTGCCATAGACATTATCGCGGATAATGCGGCCTTCACGGGATAGCTTGACACTTGACGGCTTATCGGTGTCGCCAGGCATACTGTCACCTCGAAAGGTAGCCACCTCGATAATTTCCTTGCCAAACTGCACGTGAACCAAACGAAAACGGCGACCGATTAACCGCCCGTTGCGAAACAGGTTATAAACTTGCTCGGGATGGGCATCCGTAGCAATGTCAAAGTCCTTGGGTTTGCGGCCAAGTAACAAATCGCGGACACCACCACCGACCAGACAAGCACGAAAACCCGATTCGCGTAGCCGGTAAAGTACTTTTAGTGCAGCAGCGCTAATATCGGCCCGCGAGATAGTATGCCCAGGGCGCGGGATAACTGTGGGTTGAGGGGCGGGGGTATCAGGTTCCAAGGACGGTTTGCAGGCTCTTGTACGACTTGGTAATGTGCGTATAATACATTCTTCCCTTCAAGACGCTAAGTCTCTAAAGCTCCCTTCGTCTAGTGGCCTAGGACACCGCCCTCTCACGGCGGTAACAGGGGTTCGAGTCCCCTAGGGAGTACCATATTACGCACCTTGGCCTTATTTTACAGCAAATTACAGCAAAATTTTATCCAGTAGTGTTTCCACAGCGGTCACACGTATTTCAGTATCCGGTAACTCCTGGGTAAAGCGTAATTTATTTTGCCCATCCAGCTTGTAGGTCTGGTGCTGTTGCTGAACCAGGCGCACTAATTTTTCTGGATCGATCTTTGGTTTTTCTCCAAATACGATTGAGCCGCCCTTTAAACCGACCTCAATTCTTTTAATACCGACCGGCGTGACCCGCAGCTTCAAACGGGTCGCCTGGAACAGGGTTTTGACAGGTGGTGGTAACAAGCCGAAGCGATCAATCATTTCGACCTGCAAGTCACGTAGTTCACTGTCATTACCAGCGCTGGCAATACGTTTGTACAACACCAAACGACTGTGAACATCAGGTAAATAATGATCAGGAATCAATGCCGCGCTTTGCAGATTAATTTCTGCACCATGATCCAGGGGTCGATCCAGTTCGGGGGTCTGGCCGGCTTTCAGTGATTGTATTGCACGTTCCAGCATTTCCATGTACATGCTGAATCCGACCTCATGGATCTGGCCACTTTGCGCTGCACCCAGCAGTTCACCGGCCCCGCGAATTTCCAGGTCGTGATTCGCCAGCATAAAGCCCGCACCTAAATCTTCCAGCGACTCAATAGCCTCAATGCGTCTGGCAGCATCTTTGGTCATGGCCTTGCGTGATGGTGTAATCAGATAGGCATAGGCGCGGTGGTGCGAACGCCCAACGCGACCACGGAGCTGATGCAATTGTGCCAACCCCAATTTGTCGGCACGATGGATAATAATGGTATTCGCATTCGGGATGTCGATACCTGATTCAATAATGGTCGTGCAAATGAGCAAGTTACAGCGACGATGGTAAAAATCCAGCATAACCTGCTCCAGCTCCCGCTCACGCATTTGACCATGAGCAATAGCAATATGTGCTGTTGGTATCAGGGCTGTCAATTGCTCGGCAATATGCTGAATGGTGTTGACCTCATTGTGCAGGAAGTAAATTTGTCCACCACGTTTAAGTTCACGTTGACAGGCTTCCTGGATCGTGGATTGATTCCATTCACCAACAAATGTTTTAACGGCTAGGCGTCCTTCTGGCGGTGTGGCAATAATCGACAGGCTGCGTAATCCGGCCATCGCCATATTCAGTGTGCGCGGTATTGGGGTGGCCGTTAGTGTCAAAATATCCACTTCTGCTCGCAGCGATTTCAGACGTTCTTTGTGACGAACACCGAAGCGGTGTTCTTCATCAACGATTACGAGCCCCAACCGCTTGAATTGCACGCTGGATTGCAAGAGCTTATGGGTACCGATCAGGATATCAACGGTACCATCTGCTACGGCTTCGAGGGTAGCGGCTTGCTGTTTTCCCGAGCGGAAACGGGACAGTAGCTCAATTCGCACCGGCCAATCGGCAAAACGATCCAGAAAGTTTTGATAGTGTTGCTGAGCCAGCAGTGTGGTCGGGGCTAATATCGCGACTTGCCACCCGTTCTGCACGACCAGAAAAGCAGCCCGCATGGCGACTTCCGTTTTACCAAAGCCGACATCGCCACAGACAACACGATCCATCGGTTGCTTCGAGCATAGATCCGCGATAACAGCGTCAATGGCTGTTTGCTGGTCAAGGGTTTCCTCAAACGGAAAGGCAGCGGCGAAGGTGGTGTAGTCTGACTGACTCATGCTGAAAGCGTGTCCCGATCGCGCTTTACGGCGGGCATGCACCTCCAGCAGCTCTGCGGCAGCATCGTTAACGTGTTCAGCGGCTTTGCGCTTGATTTTTTCCCACTGGTCACTGCCAAGACGGTGCAGTGGTGCACTTTCCGGTGATGCGCCGGTATAGCGTCTAAGTAGGTGTAACGAAGCTACCGGTACGTATAATCGGTCATCGCCAGCATACTCGACCACCATGAACTCACCATCGATACCGGCAATCTCTAGGCGCTCCAAACCGATGTAACGGCCGATGCCATGTTGTTGATGTACGACAGGGGCACCGAGGCTGAGATCGGTCAGGTTGCGGATAATCGCTTCGGGGTCACGTGGGGTACTACGATGGCGAGTTTGTCGCACCCGCTCACCGGACAATTGTGATTCGGTGATAATGGCAAGTGGCGGGTCTGTCAGTAGCAATCCTTGCTCGAGCGGTGCGACGGTCAAGGCGAGCGGAAGCTGATCGTGTGCCAGAAACTCTGCCCAGCTTGCACATGGAGTGGGCACGATCCCGTAACCACGCAGGGTATCGAGCAAGACCTCTCGTCGTCCTGCTGATTCGGCGGCAATCAGCACGCGTCCTGGAAAATCATTCAAAAACTGCTCCAGCATTTTGGCAGGATGCTCGGTACGCGTCTGGAACGGTAAGGCAGGCGGTGGCGCGGTGGCAAAATGTATATCGTTTTCATCCGTGCTGCCCAGTTTGGCGCGTGGATAGCGGTTTAGTGCCTGTTCTATTTGGTGAGGTTCGATAAATAGCTGTGGTGGTGGTAGCAGTGGCCGTTCCATATCGTGACGGCGCTGTTCATAGCGATCCATGATCTGCGCCTGAAATTCAGCTATCGCGGTTTCTACACCATCGAGGCGAATCGCTAGCGTGCTTTGGGGCAAGTGGTCAAATAAGGTTGCGGTATGCTCGAAAAAGAGTGGCAGGTAATATTCGATACCGCCGGGTGCGTGACCGGCACTGACTTCACGAAACACCAGGCTGCGCTGTGGATCACCTGCAAACTGGCGGCGGTAGTTTTGCCGAAAAAGGCTAATGGATGCTTTATCCAGCGGGAACTCTCGGGCAGGCAGCAGATCGATGTGGTTAATTTTGTCGATGGATAATTGGGTTTCAGGATCGAATTCACGAATACTTTCAACCGTATCATCAAATAGCTCAATTCGGTAGGGCAGTGGGCCTCCCATCGGAAACAGGTCAAGAATTGAGCCTCGCATAGCAAAATCACCATGTTCAGCGACTTGCGAGACACAGATATAGCCAGCTGCTTCAAGTCGTTGACGGAAATTATCCAGATCGAGGGTGTCACCGATTTTCAGAAGCAGGGCATGGGCATCCAGATGATCGCGTGGTGTCAGTCGCTGCATTAAGGTTGCAACCGGTACAACCAGAATGCCGCGTCGTCGTTGCGGCAATTGATACAGTGCAGCCAGCCGTTGCGAGATGATGCCCTGATGGGGTGAGAACATATCGTAAGGCAAAGTCTCCCAGTCAGGGAATGTGAGTATTTCCTGGTCGCCACCCCCGAAAAACCGCAATTCGGTTTCCAGTTGTGCTGCGGTTTGACTGTCCGGAACGATGGCCAATATCAGGCCACGAAAGCGTGCAGCGAGTGTGGCTATCAGCAGGGCCGGACTCGCACCATGCAGGCAACCCCAGTGTAATGACTGGCGATTGTCAGGCGGCAGGACCGGTTTTAAGGGTGATAAGAATGCAGGTTTGACAGTGGCTGACATAAATCCGGGCGATACAGGTCGTGGAAAGAGCATGGATTTTAGCATCAGTCAGTGGCCAGGGTCCGGTCAGCTTTCTTTGCAGGAATTTTATCCCGTCTGTATTCATTACGGGCATTATATGATTTCGAGTTTATTAGGTAGATAAGTTGGCTATGAATCAAGCGTATAGTACTTTTGAGCCTGCGAATACGTCTGTGAATTGCTACAATCGGCGATTACCAGGCCACTTTATCACGCTTACCACCTGAGAATTCACTTACTAAGCGTTCAGGAAAACCACATGGCGAAGAAACACCATTACAACATCAAGGTTGCCGCACAGGCATTCTATCTGGAGGAGCAATCAGCCCCTGAGCAGAATCGCTATGTGTTTGCCTATACCGTGACCATTCGAAATCAGGGTAATATTGCTGCCAAACTGCTTAATCGGCACTGGATTATCACCGACTCCAATGGCAAGATTGAGGAGGTACGCGGTGAAGGTGTAGTGGGTGAACAGCCGCATCTGGAGCCCGGTGAAGGTTTTCAATATACCAGTGGCTCCATTCTGGAAACATCCGTTGGCAGTATGCGAGGCAGCTATCAGATGCTTGCCGATGATGGTGAGATTTTTGATGCTGATATTCCAGCCTTTGTGCTATCGATTCCCCGGACGCTGCACTGAAACGACACACTATTATGCTGCGCTACAGCTATACCGTATTTTCGCCCATTTATGATCTATTGGTCGCGCCTTTTACTGCGGGAGCACGACGGCGCAGTCTTGCCTTATTGCGTACCGAACAACCGGCTGAAGTATTATTGATCGGGATTGGCAGTGGCCTGGATTTGCCCTGGTTACCACGAGAATCCCGTTATACCGGTCTTGATTTGACACCTGCGATGCTGGCCAGGGCCCGACGTAGGGCTGCTGCGCTAGGTTTGGATATTCAGCTTGATGAGGGTGATGCACGTTGCCTGCCGTATGGCGATGAGGCATTTGATGTGGTGGTGCTTCATCTGATTTTGGCCGTGACTCCACATCCGGAACAGGTTTTGGCCGAAGCGACCCGAGTGCTGCGCTGTGGTGGGCGCATAGTTATTATTGATAAGTTCTTGCGATCTGGCCAGAAAGCACTGTTGCGACGTGTGCTGAGTCCACTCCTGGGTTTTTTGGCGACCCGCACCAATGTGGTTTTCGAGCAGGTGCTTGCTCAAGTGCCTGGTCTAAAGGTTGACGCTGACCAGCCGACATTGGCGGGCGGCTGGTTTCGACAGATTGTATTGAGCAAGGCCAGCGAGTGACCGTTGCGCCAGTCCAACGGGCGCTAGCGAACGATGTATAGCCAGAGCGGAAGTGCATTATCATGAGGATAAACTATACCTTATGGGTTTTCGTGCGCTGAATAGCTCAATAATGCAATGCATCATTTCGTTGCCACCGCACCAGGGAAGCGTGGGTATTGCTCGAAAAATCAGGGTTGATATTACCTCCTGTCTGATGGCCTCTTGCCTAAAAAGAGCGCTGATGAGCCTGACATTTGGTTGTTTGCGCTGTTTAAGCTGAACGGAAATTGAGGCAATGTACCGCCAGAATCGCCCTGGCCCATGGAGCCACCCAAGGTGTTCGTCCTGACGTCCCCCAGTACCTGCAAATGCGGTTTTTGATACGTTTTACGCTGCTGATCATATATTGATAGCACAGCGTTCGGTGTCGTATGTGTGTGTCGCTCGGTTATTTTCAACATGACAGAGTGTCTCCTGAAGACTCAAAAAAAGTAAGTAATTCCGGCTGCTTTCGCAGCCATAATTCCAGAGAAATACATTGCCAGACAATCACCAGCTCGGCACCATCCAGTTGGTTGCGAACCCTGTCAGGGAACACCGTCCCCAGCCAGGCGGGCCGGATATAACGACTCCATAGAGAATTGGCGGGTTTTAACAAAGTATTAACATAATTTTCTTCCCGCGCAACAAGCCCCCGCGCATAGAGTGGTAGCAAGGGTGTGGGGTGCAATCGTCTACGGATTTTTTCGGAGGTTATATCACGTAGCGCATTGCGTAAGATATATTTATTTTGATTGCGGGAAAAAAGCTGATAAGCCGGTACAGCCAGCATAAATTCAATCAGGCGACGATCTCGGTAGGGATGCCATAATTCAATACCTGCCAGGTTGGCATTGCGGATCTCCCGATTGCTATCCCAGGCCGCTTCATGGTTTGCCAAGGTGGCATATTGTTTCGGCCGGCGGGCCAGAACCGGATGTATCGGTTGATCAGGCGGCAATCGTGAAGCCGCATAGGGTGTCAGCCAGTCAAGTGCTTTTATCTTTTGTGGCCTGAGGCGATTTGCACCAGGCAAATGATCAAGCATTTGGCGTGCCAGACAACGCAAACCTTCACTTAAGAAGGGATGCCACCAGCCAAAGCGCAGTTGCCAGAGCAGCTCCTGACTTGCTTTGAGCCAGCGGCCTTCACGGAGCCAGTCAGCCAGCCATTCCCGTTGTCCAGCGTAGAGGGAATCGCCAAAAATGCCTGTTAATAAAACCCGGCTACCGGAAGCGCTAACAGCTCCAAACAGCCGCTCCTTTAGACGACGATAAGGATTCTGATAAGGCCCATTGGGGTTAACCGGCCAGGTGACTGGGTCTTTTAGCGGCCAGCAGTCATCACCTTTAACATAGGTTTTCTCCATTCCGTACATGTCTGTCAGTGTTTCGCTGTATTCACGCTCATCGCAGCTTTTGAGCTCATCGAAAATCCAGGAAAATGTACGCAGCGGAGGCGGAGGATTTCCAGGCGCCGTCGCCCGGTCACGAGCGGCCAGGGCGGCAACTGAGGTGGAATCTAGACCGCCACTTAGACCAAAAGCAGGCGGTGTTGCCGTCCGTAATCGACACTGGACACTCTTTGTCAAGCACTCCAGAAAATGTTCAGCATATTCGTCGTCGGAACGGTAGTTTAACTCAGTGGCGATCTTGAGCTGTGCATAACACCAGGAACGGCTGTAATCACGATCAATCGTCATCACATGCGCCATGGGCAACTCACGAATGGCGGCAAAGAATGTACTACCGTCATCAGGCGTATGAAGCGCCATAAACCGGATCAGCGCTGCTTCATTAATCTGCCTGGATACAGCAGGATGCGTCAGCAGGGCGCATTCTTCTGAAGCGATCAACAATAGCCGGTGATCAAGATAATAAAACAGCGTCCGATCACCCAGAAGATCGCGCGCCATCACCACACGTTGCTGCAAAGCATCGTGAATTACTATGGCGAAAGGACCTAACAGGCGCTCAAAGCAGCGCTCCTGCCATTGTTGATATGCCAACAGTACAATCGCTGCATCAGAAAGCTGCGATTGCTGTGGTTGCTGCAATGCGACCAGTAGTTCTTCACGGTTGTCCAGACGACCATCAAACAGCAACGCCAATTGCTGCTCGTGTTCAAACAGCGGTTGACGTTCACCTTGCTCTTCCGGTGTTAGCCAGAAATGTTGATAACCCAGCACGGCACCAGAATGTTCACACGTGGTAGCACCATCAATTCCCCGATGCGCCAAAGCCGTCATCATCGGTGTAAACTCGTGCGTTTTCACCGGTGCTTGGTCACGGGGCATGATAATGGCGATACCACTCAAAGTATAACTCTCCTGAATCTGCAGTCATTCTTTCAGTAATTAGGAGTTACGCAGTTGGTAGGATCGAGCGCAACATATAGTGGTTTAAAACTCATCTTACCTACTAAATGAGCGTCAACTGCGTAATTCTAAGTAATATACATACCCCTTGAGAATAAAACCTGCCTACCAAGATTTTGTAGGTAGGCAGGTATTTACTAATTAGCGCAGTTCAGCGGCAGGATCGCCCAGCAAAATGAAACCACGGAGCCTGGAAGCTACCGCATGTTGTTGGGCATAACGCTGTTGTGCCGTGACAAAGGCTTCACCAAGTGTGTCTTCTTGTCCTATCTGCTGGAAGAACTCGTTACCGAGTCCACTGAGCAGGTTAAGATCCGTCAAGGCCGTTGCACCAATGACCGCAGCAGCACCCTGATTTTGGAAAAGAAAGGCATTAGCCATAGTTTCCTGGTTTGGATTAACAAAATAGGTATTCCAGCAACCCCATTGTGTAATCAAGTGAGGGGTCGGGTTGTTAAGCTGCCGCACCTGGCTCGCTCTAAGCAAAAGGCCCTGGCTGGGATTTAATCCCCAAATGGCGTAGCTGGAATGACCGATATAGCTCACCAGCGCACCACTGAGGTTCAGTTCGGTTTGCAAGATGGCCTGTACAGTAGCAGCTTCAGCATCATCCATATAGGCCTGGCTGTAGCTCCAGTGACCGGGCAAGTAAGTTGCGTAGTTGTCGCTGATAGCCGCATATTGACGACCACTGCCTGATGGACCAGCACTGAGCACGGCACGGTTTGGGGGTGTGTAACTTTCGAGTTTGGCAACCAGTTGGGTTAGCTCCGTCACAGTACGTACAGGAAGTCGCCCCAGTGGCAGTTGAGCGATGCCATTACCATTGTAATCGGCATAATGGCCGTCAGCCGGCGCATAGGTCACCAGGTCATCCGTTTGGGCATAATACGTTGGGATAAAGCTTTGACTGGCGAGATGCTTGTAGTCATGGTAATCATAGGAATCACCACCCACCAGCAATGCAAAACGTGGCTTGACCTGTTTGATATATTGACGAATAGCTTCGGGTGAAACTTCGTAATCGGTATAGGCCGCGTAGAGCGTGTCAACATCGATAACCGCTGTTTCATAGCCACGGCTTTCTTGAAGCGCAACAAGATCACCCATGGCAGCGCTATCAATGAACACGGGATGACTAATAATCAGGTAATCGACACCACCTGCCGTTTGGTTGTCTGCGGGTATCGGCAGATCAGTTTCAACCGTGGGACGATGGATGGCGCGACTATCGGCAGCGACCCATTGTCCGGCATCTTTAATAATGATGTGGTTTTCGCCGATACGGCGCTGATTGTTGTGCCAGGCAATAACTTCACCCTGAAAACCTTCAACCTTGATCTCGGTGCCAGTCGGCAAGCGACCTTGCCAGGCGCCTCGATCGGCCCGGGTATGGCGATCATAGTGTACGGTGAAATGATCCAGCGCCTGGACATCATACGCATAACCCGTATCACCGGGCGCTTCCAGGGTCAGGGTATTCCCTGTTTCCCTAAGCAGACCCGCCGGTAGTGTGAGATCACGGCTCGCATCAACAGAGCCATCGAACCAGCTTTCATCTATTTGCTCGCCATTGACCTTGATGACTAAATGATGATCAGGATCATCACCTGGCCAGTCTGTGACTCCCCAAAGACTCAGGGTTAAGTTGGCGCTACCATCCGCATAACCTGGCAGATCAAAGCGGCGCTGGAGCGTTACTGGTCGAGAGCGGGCTAACAGCCATTGGTCGTACCAGGGGTCATTGCCCGGTGCAGCAAAGCTATATTCTCTTTGCTGTTCAAACGTAATCTTGTGGGGAAATACACTTGTCACAGCACTTTGGGAGTTGAGTGTTTCGCTACTGGCAGCGTTAACGAGCTGGGCGTTTAAATGCAGCCGGTAAGCGTTTCGAGCACTGTAGAGTGTTGGGGTAATTTCACCAAGAAACTCAACGGCGTCACCATGGTCAAATAGGCCGTTTTGATTGTTATCAAGGATATGGCGCGGTTTTTGCTGGCCGTTATCCGTCAGAGCCAGATCCGTGAGCGCTACACCGCTAAAGTTTGCTCCCGCTGCTTGCAGATCATTAAAACTGACCCGCTGAATGCCTGGTGTTGTAACCCAAAGCAGCGCATCCGGCGCCGCTTGGGTAGCGGTAGCTGTACGATGGGCTGTCGCCAGCGTGCGTGTACGCTGCGAGGCATTTTCAGCACGAATCGCTGCCCAGTCGAGCGGAATGGCTGTAGTGACTGCATCCAGCCCGTACGATTGACCCACAGTAAAGGGGCCATGGCGTTTGCGCTGACCTTGAGTATCCCAATCCTCCAGTAATAATTCCTCAACAGCGGTACCCGGTACAGTGGCGAGATAGCGTTGTGGCTCAAGAGAATCTATGACCTGCGAGGGAATCAGTTCAGTGGTGAGTGGATACCATTTTTCTTCGCTGGAGCTGCGGCCATAGACGTGAAAGCCGACATTACGCGTTTCAGTTGCTGTCGTCCATTTCAGTTGAATTTGTCCATCTTCCTTTCGGTGTGAATCGGCGCTAGCCAGCGTTATTGGTAGGGTGTTGGGCTTGACGCAAAATGTTACATCACCGATCCAGAATGACTGGCCATCAGGGTCTTCCGGGTAACAGGGCCCTCCGTTGCAGGCAGTGCTGTTATCGGGATTATTCTTGTAGGTTAAGGTCAAGCTGGCTATGGGTGTTGGGCCGCTATCAGCGCTGACTTGACACCTAATATTCTCACCAACCGCACTGTGACAATTTGTGTGTGTATTAACTCCTGTGGTAGCTGTCGCGGAATCGGGATTAATGATGAAGGTGGGGTTACTGGCTGGAGTCAGTGTCCCTGTGGAAATCTCCACCTGATCTCGAAAGTCGCCTGGCTTTTCATCAATATCATAGAGAGTGAATTCGACATTATTTACCGGAATGTCAAAACCTTGCGCATTTTCAAAGCTGAATTCGACAGTAATGGCTTGATTACTGCTTGGCCATTCCCCAAAAAGCTTTAGACGACTGTAAGTTTCATTGATATTCGGAGTACTACCCCAACCAACAGAGGTATTGACCGCGTTGTCGAGCGTGATGTTAACGGTAACGTTGTCATTGCCACCTGTTCCACCTGCTGCCACTTTTGAGCCATCGTAGTTTGACCCTGCTGTGATACCACCATTGCTAAATCCACCTCCGTTCCAGGTTAGCGTTCGTGTCTCGGAGAACTCACCAGTACATTCAGCCCATCCTGTGCCTGCAATCAACATCAGGCCCAAACCTAGCAAGCTTGCAGGTATCCATCTGTGATATTGATGCCTTATCAATATCGTGGTTGCTTCTAAGAAGTGCTTTTTACTCATAATCAAATCCGCCCGTTTTTTCGATTGCCTTATATTTCCAGATCTTAAGTGGTGTTTATGATTGCATGACTTCGGGAATTAAATCATCTTATATAGCGAATGACCATAAAATGAAAGTGACATGTTAATTATGGCTAAAACTGTAAAGCGGTTTAAGCTTCAGGAACAGCCTGGTTGCCGAGTGGATTAGCATCCATGTTGGCTACAATAACTATCACGTCTTTAAGTATTTTTAGTTAATGTACGGCATCGCCTTAATCTATTTCTGTTTGATTATATAGAGATATTGTATTTGACTTCCTAACCAAAAGCAAAAATCATGCAAAAAATACAAATGCAACATTTTTTCAAGATAAACAAGGGTGCTCAGATTTTAATTATTTATTTGATATTCAAAGTGTTATGATAAAAAATCTTTTGGGTTTTGGTGGCAATTATTACTATTCTTGCAATATGAGATTATCGCCAGAAAATTATAATAAAATACTGTTGGTCATATGCCGACAATCTTTGTCACTTTTTTGTGGTCAATTACGTAATCGTTGTTGGGTGATTCAAGAATGTGACGATGATTCAAACATGCTACATTATGGCCTGCTTGATAACTTTCAGTCGCGCCCACATTTGTTAAGAATACAAAATTCTTTAGCCACGTGAAAAACCATGACTGAATACGAAACTCTGGAAGCCGAAATTCTCGATAGAGAGAACACAGATCAGGATAATAGCGATACAAGCCACAGCAACATTGTTGCGGCTACTGATATCCTGCCGAACACACTCTATTTGTTGCCGCTATCGGAGCGACCATTTTTCCCGGCACAAGCCTTGCCACTATTGCTGAACGAAAATCCATGGTTACCGACGATCGAAGCGGCAGCCAAGGAACAGCCGCGTACGATTGGCCTGATTCTGGTTAAACCTGACAGTGCTGAAAAAGCGCAAAGCCCGGATGACTTTTACAAAGTCGGCACCGTTGCCCGAATGCACCAACTTGCTCGCAACGAAGGCCGCCTACAGTTTATTGCTCAAGGTGTTAAGCGTTTTTGCATCCAAAAATGGCTATCGGAAAATCCGCCTTATCATGTTCAGGTTGAATACCTGGATGAAGACGATTCAGCGAGCACAGATGAATTGCGTGCCTATTCACTGGCAATTATCAATACCCTCAAGGAACTGATGCCACTCAATCCACTGTATTCAGAAGAACTCAAATTTTTCCTCAATCGCTTTAACACGCACGATCCTTCACCGCTGGCAGATTTTGCGGCCAGCCTGACAACAGCGGATAAGGAAGAATTACAGGAGGTGCTTGCAACTGCACCTATCCTGAAACGCCTGAAAAAAGTCATTGTGCTTATCAAAAAAGAACTCGAAGTGGCACGGCTGCAAACCCGCATCCGCAAACAGGTTGAGGAAAAAATGAGCGAGCATCAGCGCAAGTTTTTCTTGCGCGAACAGCTCAAGACGATTCAGCAGGAATTGGGCATTGCCAAAGATGATCGTACTGCGGATGTAGATCGTTTTCGTGAACGGCTTGAGACAAAACACGTCCCGGAAGCCGCACGCAACCGGATTGAAGAAGAGCTCGACAAGCTGTCGATACTGGAAACAGGCTCTCCGGAATATGCCGTTACCCGCAATTATCTTGATGTAATTACCGACCTGCCTTGGGGTGTCCATTCTGCCGATAATCTTGATCTTGCACATGCGCGTAGCGTGCTCGATCAGGATCACGATGGTTTGGATGATGTAAAAGACCGTATTATCGAATTTCTGGCAGTCGGTGCGCTCAAAGGTCGGGTCGGTGGCTCCATTATTCTGCTGGTAGGCCCGCCAGGTGTCGGTAAAACTTCAATTGGGCGTTCGGTGGCAGCGGCGCTGGATCGGCGGTTTTATCGGCTCAGTCTGGGTGGAATGCGTGATGAGGCAGAAATCAAAGGCCATCGCCGCACCTATATTGGCGCACTGCCGGGTAAATTCATTCAGGCCATTCGTGATGCCAAAACAGCCAATCCGGTGATTATGCTCGATGAAATTGACAAGATCGGTGCCTCGTTTCGCGGTGATCCGGCTTCAGCGTTGTTAGAGGTTCTTGATCCTGAGCAGAATACCGAGTTTTTGGATCATTATCTGGATGTGCGATTTGATCTGTCCAAAGTGTTGTTTATCTGCACGGCGAATCAGCTTGATACCATTCCGGCTCCCCTGCTTGACCGTATGGAAAATATCCGCTTGTCGGGCTATATCACTGCCGAAAAACTACAAATTGCCCGCAATCATTTGTGGCCAAAACTGTTGGAGCGTAGCGGCTTGGAGCGGAACCGTATCCAGTTGAGTGATGATGCTATTACCCAGATTATCGAAGGTTATGCGCGTGAAGCCGGCGTGCGGAATCTGGAAAAGCAAATGGGTCGAATTGTCCGTAAAAGTGCGGTAAAAATCGTTGAGGAGGCCTATCAAGAACCTATCAGCATTGATCGGGCAGAATTGGAAAGCTATTTGGGCAAGCCCGCATTCAAGGCAGAAACGTTAATGTCTGGCGTGGGTGTGGTTACCGGTTTAGCATGGACAGCGCTCGGCGGGGCGACATTAAATGTTGAGGCCAGTCTGGTTCACACCAGAAATCGTGGTTTCAAATTAACAGGTCGCCTGGGTGAGGTGATGCAGGAATCGGCAAATATCGCTTACAGTTACATCAGTGCGCATCTGAAAGCTTATCAAGCTGATCCTAAATTTTTTGACGAGGCTTTTGTGCATTTACATGTGCCTGAAGGGGCAACACCCAAGGATGGACCGAGTGCAGGTATTACCATGGCGACTGCACTGATGTCATTGGCGCGTAATCAACAACCGGTACGACCTATGGCAATGACCGGTGAATTGACGTTGACCGGGCAGGTTTTGCCGGTCGGTGGTATACGTGAAAAGGTTATTGCTGCCCGTCGGGTGGGTATTCGTGAGATCATTCTGCCAGAAGGTAATCGTGGTGATGCTGAGGAGTTGCCCGAACATATCACCGAAGGTTTAACACTCCATTTTGTAGATCGGTTGCAGCATGTTGTGGATCTTATGTTTATATCAGCGAATGCAACCTGAGGGATATTTGGCACAATGATTTGTAACCACTTGACGCTGCGCCTGTTCGGTCTGTTGATAATATTATGTCTACCTTCTGTGGGTTGGGCGGCGTGCGATGATCCACCATCCCAACGGGTCAACTGGTTACATTGTGACAAGCAGGGTGCAGATTTGCGCGATGCCGACTTGCGTGAGGCGGTATTGACGCAGGTCAATCTGAGTGGTGCAAAGTTGAATGGTGCGCGGCTCAGTGGTGCGGATCTGGGTCGTGCTGTATTGAATGGTGCTGATTTCAGCCGGGCAACATTGCGGGACGCACGCCTGGTTTCAGCACAGGCCAATCAAGCGTTGTTTGCCGGTGCAGCTATGACTGGAGCGCGGTTAGATCGGGCGGTATTAACGGGTGCTGATTTAAGCCAGTCGGATTTAGGCAAGGCACGGCTGTATCAGGCCAAGCTCACTCAGGTTAATCTACGCGGTGCAAAACTGGTCGGCGCTTATTTGGTGCAATCGGATTTAACCGATGCCCGGCTATCCGAGGCTGATTTAAGTGATGCGGTGTTGAGTCGAGCAGTATTGGAAAACGCTATTTTGATTGATGCTCGCTTTAATGGCGCTCAATTGAATGATTCTGTTTTGCTGGATGCCGATTTCAGCAGGGCGAATCTGGAGAAAGCGACATTGGCGAATGCGAAAATTGATGGTGCTAATTTCACAGGCGCCAAACTCGACAGTACTATTTGGGCAAATCGACAGCGTTGTCGGCCAGGCTCGGTAGGCGTTTGCCGGTAATACCTGCATACTGAGTTTACACTGCCCAGCGCAGCGATAGCATTATTTATCGCGTCCCCTGTCTTCTCGTTTATCACGCCGTTCAATTATACCGAATACTGTTGGCAATGTTACAACCTGCGTATGCCGGTCATTCGTGGCTATATCAAGAACGTATGTATTGATATGAGATTAATTGGCACGGGTGCCCGGGTTTTTGGTAAACCCGGGGTCGTTCAGTGATGTTTCAGGGCCAGTGGTATCATCGCCAGCGGGCAGATGGCGGCGATACCGAGTACCCCAAAGTAGCCTACCTGTTCGGCCGCAGCTGTGCCCAGGGTAACAACTACGATGCTGAACAGCATATACAGACTGAATTGCAAGGCGTAATCGGTGGCGGGGCTGCGTGGGTCGGCCGCACCCATCATGAGGGTGGAGATGGCAGCAACCGCTGGATTATAGCAAGCAAAGAAAATGCCCACCGCGAGCATGACCGGCAGCACTTCTGTGTATCCCGTCAGCGGTAAGGTCAGTACCAGCACGCCCGGAACCTGCATCAGTGCGACCCCGATGAGAACAGGTCGAATACCCAATTTTCGGATCAGGTAACCCGCCAGTAGTGCCGCTGGAATGCCGCACAGGCTACCCACCACGTTGACTACCAGACCGATGCGGTCCAGTGGCCAGCCGGCATCGACCAGAATGGGAGTGATGAGCGCATAGCCCATGCTCACGCCCAGTGGATAAAACAGAAGCATAACCAGCCAGCGGCGCTGGCCAGGGCGCAAAACCAGCGCCCACAAACGCCTGATGACCCGCGTGCCTTCATTCGAGGACGGCGGATGGGTTGGTTCTTTGAACCCCAGAACCTGGATCAGGGACACGGCGGTGCCGGCGGCCAGGATGAGGGTGCAGCCCATCCAGCCTACATGTGGATAAGCCATCAGTACGCCACCTGCACCCAGCAGGTGTCCAAGCAGTCCCCCGGCAGCTTGCAGTCCGTTGGCGATGCCTCGTTCCTTTGGAGGAACCAGGCGACACGCCAGGCCGTCAACGGCCACATCCTGGGTGGCCGCCGCCAGGGACAACAGCATGCACAGCCCGTAGATCACCCAAAAGTCTTGCACCGGATCGAAATAGCCGATGATCAGCAGGAGCAAAACCATGATAGCCTGCATGGTGGCAAGCCAGGCCCGGTAGTGACCGAAATGGCGCGCCTGCCAGCGATCTACCCAGGGAGCCCAGAGGAACTTGAGCGCCCACACTATGCCCAGCATGTAGACTACGCTGATCGTTTCCAGCGATTCACCGCTCTGGCGCAGAATGGCCACTAGCGCCACGAGGAAGAATCCGATGCCGAAATACTGGGTGATGTAGAGGCTGCCTAGCAAGCACCAGCGGGACGGCGACATGGTCCGCGCCGCAGATTCGGATTCAGTCATGCCGGTTTCCCGCGGGTGCTTCGCGCGCTTGGCGAGCACGCATTTCGATAATGGAGTGTTGCCGGTGTTCCGGGGGTATAGATCACCAACGGGTTGGTGTTGGTGAAAATGGATGAGGTGATACCGCAAGTGTTGGCCGCATTCGAATAGATGAAGCGTAACAACTGGCGGGGAATCTCGTGCAACCGGCCATCAATGAAGCGGCCATGGCCGCGTGGATTGTTGCGATAGTAATCCCGTATTCGATCATTTTTTTTAATTTTTGACAAAACTCGTTGTCCTGTTATTTTGATCGGCCAGACCCTCCATGAAAATTATGGCAGGCAACTGTCGGCCTAGAATAGGCAGCTTCGCCAACCAGGGGGCAAGACCCCAGGGGAATGTCCGAAACTTTCGGTAGGGTTCCTCTCGATACGTCGCCACCGGCAGCCCCCAGGCCCTGAACAGGGGTTCGATTTCGTTACGGTTGATCCCCCAGGGCATGGGCGGCGCTTTGTAGTGGGGAGTTTTCCAAAACCCGGCCAGAGTCTTGCGGGAAAACCAGCGGGGAATCGTGTCGAACATCAGGGCGCAGCCCGGATACCGGGCGAGCATGGCAGTCAGCAAGTTTTTTACGTCCGATTCTTCGAAGTACATCAATAAGCCCTGCATGGAAATGAAGATCGGGCCATCGGCCTTGATGTCGTCCATCCAGCTGAGATCAAGGACGCTCTTGCGCACATGTCGGCAGCGCGGCGTGGGCGGCAGGAAACGTTCGCGCATGTCGATGGCTGCGGGCAGATCCACGCAATACCAGCTGATCTGACCGTTATCGACGCGCTGAAATTGCGTCTCCAGGCCGCACGCCAATTCGATGATTGTGCCGTTTGGGTTTTTGGCCATCCAGGCTTGCAGTGCCTCATCGAACACTAATGATCGGATCGCATGAGAGCCATCGGGGGTGCCGAATGAACGGTGGTAGTCGTAGTCGATGGCACGGTAGATGCGCACGGCCTGTTCGTCCTTCAGCCAGCCATCCGGTCGCATGGCCTCGGAAGCCCGATTGTGCAGCGTCCAGAGCATGGTTTCCGGTACGCCACTCAATGGGGGAAGGGGATCGTTCACAGAATCAATGTTCCTTTGATGGTCGCTCATGGCGCCGTTACGCGGGCAAGGTTACTTTGGATTAACAGCACAAAAATATTAAGCATGGAACTTAAAAAAATAGTGATATTCATTAATAGTTTAACGGTCCAAGATAGAGAAATGCAACGCTGTCCAAGGCTAATTTAGTGAGCATGCGGACCAGGCGTATCGGCGCGATGTCTGGCCTGCTCTCACCGATCTAAAATGGAGCAATATTCAAGTTACGCGGAACTGTCAGTCAGGCAGTATTGCCGGGTTTATCGGCTTCGGCCTTGTCGCGCAGCCGTATCGTCTGGATCCTGGCCATTGCGGGTCTCTATTTCAGTAACTATCACTATAACTTGTTCCGGTTTATAGTGTTTGCGCTATAGGCATTTGCATGTTTGATCACAAAGCGCATCATCAAGGAGTCTCAGCCTGGTAGCGTATGGCACCCACGTGCCAATCCTTCGCCCGCTGCTGCGCATCCCACATGGTGCGGTAGCGGCCGCCGGCAGCAATCAGGTCGGCGTGGCGGCCTTGCTCGACGAGGCATCCGTCTTCAAGGACAAGGATCTGGTCGGCACCGGCGATGGTCGAAAGCCGGTGGGCGATAACAACGACGGTCTTGTCGTGCACAAGGACATCAATGGCGCGTTGCACTGCGCGCTCGCTCTCGGTGTCAAGCGCTGCGGTCGGTTCGTCGAGGACGACGATCGGTGCATCCTTGAGCAAGGCGCGCGCGATGGAGATGCGCTGGCGCTCACCGCCTGAGAGCCGTCCACCGGTATCGCCGAGACGAGTCTGCCAACCCTGCGGCAGGCGCTCGATAAAGTCCAGGCACTGGGCGGCGCGTGCCGCAGCCTCGACTTCGGCGTCACTTGCCTCCGGGCGGGCCATACGGATGTTGGCCAGGACTGTGTCGTCGAATAGATATACATCCTGGAACACGACCGAAATCAGATCATTGAGGGTTTCCGGCGGGATAGCGCGCACGTCGATCCCGCCGATCTTGACCATTCCCTGTTGCGGATCGGCATGGCGCATCAGGAGCCGCGTCAGCGTCGTCTTGCCGGAGCCTGACGGACCGACGAGTGCCGTCATCGCGCGTGCCGGAAGCTCGGTGTCGAGGTCGCGGATCACCGGTCGGTCGGACCGGGCATACCGGAAGGTCACGTCAACGAAACGGATGTCAAAGCCGGTTGGCGCTGCGGCGGGTGTCTGCGGCGGCAACGGCTCGATGGCAAGCAGGGCCTCGATGCGTTCAAGTGCGGTCTCGATCAGTGCCAGAATCGCCGTGTAGCTGACGAAGTCGGCCAGCGGTTCGGCGAAGCGTGCGATCATCACCAGCAGCGCTGCCAGCACTGCGATGTCGAGGGTGCCGGCGATAACCCAGGTTACCCCGACGGCGACGACGATCAGCAGTCCGAGCTCGACGATGCTGGCGATAAGGATCACGGGCTTGCTGCCCTTGCGCTGGCGCAGGGTTTGTATCTCCCGCAGATGCTTGAAGCTGGTCCGCAAGTGCTCGGCCCGCTCGCCAGCACAACGCGCGGCGCGCAGTACCGGCAGGCCCTGGATATACTCCAGGATGTCGGCATTCGTACGCGCGTGGGCTTCGGCCAAACCATGCAGGTCGCGCGCAAAAACCGGTCTCCGCCAGCGGTAGAACGGGATGATCGTCGGGAAGATCAGGAGCAGGATCAAGCCCATGCGCCAATCGACAATGAGCGTAGCCAGAGCCGCCGCAAGCGGTGTGATGATAGCGGTCAGCACCAGACTGGTGACCATTATCACGTAGTTGAGGTTTTCGTCGACGTTGCCCAGGAGTGTTGAGCTGACCTCGCCGGTCCGTTTGTCCTGCAACCGCTCAAGCGGTATTCGACGCAGCTGCTCGCCAAGGCGGGTGCGCAGTTCGTGGGTCGCGACAACCATGTGGCCATTGTAGTCGAAGCCTTGAGCCAGCCAGCGCACCAGGGTCGCCAACCCCATCAGAATTGTCATCGTTGCCAGCCAGGTAAGCGCCACTGGCCAGTTGGGTTCGGGTATAAGGTTTGAGAACAGTGGAAGCAAGCAGGCCAGAGCCAGCCCTTGCAGAACAGCACTGAGCAGCAGGCCGATCATGGCCGAACGCAATCGATGTGCCTGGGTACCGGCACTGCGCAGGAGCTGGCGGTAGGTCTCGCACCAGGGGGTGGTGCGCTGTCCGGGCGCGGGTAGATTCGTCAGGCTGTGGCTTGTCATGGTGTGATGCTCCCGAAGTGTTCGGCGGTGCTGTCGATTGGGATCGGCGACGGCCGGTTGTCACGGTGCAGCGTCCAGTCCTGCGCCTGTTCATAGCTGCGCCAGAGCGCAGCGTAGCGGCCATCGGTGGCGAGCAATGTGTCGTGGCGGCCGGACTCGACCAGTCGCCCATGCTCCAGGACCAGGATCTGGTCGGCATCACGGATCGTGGACAGGCGATGGGCGACGAGGATCACCGTCTTGCCGCGCATCAAGTGGGAGAGTGCCGTCACCAGCGCAGCCTCATTTTCCGGATCGGCGAAGGCAGTCGCCTCGTCAAGGACCAGGATCGGGCGGTTTTGCAGGATGGCGCGGGCGATGGTGATGCGTTGGCGCTGGCCGCCGGAGAGGAAGATGCCACGCTCGCCGGCACGGGTGTCGTAGCCGTGCGGCAGGGCCTCGATGAAGGCATGAGCCTGGGCAGCGCGGGCGGCATTCCTGACTGCATCCAGGCTTGCGTCTGGCGCCCCGAGGCGGATGTTTGCGGCGATCGAGTCGGCGAATAAAAAGGTATCTTGAAAAACAAAGGCTACCTGACCCATCAGGGTGTCGGCGACCATCTCGCGCACGTCGACGCCGCCGATCAGGATGCGCCCGGCCGTGACATCCCAAAAGCGCGGAATCAGCCGTGCGAGCGTCGTCTTGCCAGCCCCGGATGCACCGACAAGGGCAGTGACCGTGCCCGGGGCGGCGGTGAAACTAAGGTCGCTCAGTGCCTCGCCGTCTCCCTCGCCGTAGCGGAAGCTCACCCTCTCAAAGACCACGCTGGCATCATTAGGGGTGCGTGCCCGCTCGGGGGTGACGGCGGGCAACACGGGTATCTCCAATACTTGGTCGATGCGCGTGATACTGATCTTGGTCTTCTCGATCAGGTGCTGGAGGCTTACCAGCGGCATCATCGCCTCGGCCATCCCGCTGCCGATCAGGAGCACGGCCAGCCAGGTCGAAAAGTGCAAGGTATCCTGCCAGGTCAGCCAGGCCCCGAGCCACAGCAAGACAACGAGTGTCGGCAACGTGTTGAGCAGCGCCATACCAAGGCGCGCAGATCGGCCGGCCTCACGGAGCCAGTGTCTTAGAAACTGGAGATAGTCTCCCAGCACTTGCTCATAGCGCCCGAAGGTAGCACTGCCGGAATCGAAGGTCCGTACGACGGGCATCGCCTGGACAAACTCGACTATGGCAGCGCTGACTTGTTCACGCGCCGCAAGATAGCGCTGGCTGAGCTCGGTGCTGTCGCGCATCGCCAGTGTCATTGCGACCAGGCCCAGCATCAAGACCGCCACCGCCGCCAGCGCCAGACGCCAGTCAAGCCAAAGGAGCGCAATGAGCGTTACCGCCGGACCAACATAGGCACGGGCATGGAGCGGCGTGCTGTCGGCGACGAAGAGGTGCAGTTCCTTGACATCGTCCTGCATCACTTTGGCGAGTGCACCGGCGCCCCAATGTTGCACCTCGCCGAGCGAAACGCGCGCCAGGTGGTCGGCGAGCCGGGCGCGCAGCACTTCCTCAAGGCGGAAGGCGGCATAGTGGGATTGGTTGAAGGCGTGGGTACGCAGCAGATAGGCTAGCACTGTGCAGACCAGTACCCCGATCATTGGCTGCCAGGGCCAGTCCCCCGGTGTCTCGATCAGGCAATGGATGACCCAGGCGAGCAGGGCCAGGGCTGCCAGGCCGAAGATGATCCCCAGCCCGGCAAGCCCCATCGCGAACCGGATCTGACCCTGAACGGGCTGCATCACGGCCCAGGGACTTGGTTGTGGCTTCTCTCTCTTTCGATCAGAGCACATCTGTCCTCCCGTAGGAATGATTACCCGGCCAGGCGAGAGTAACGGCATCCCATAGATTGAATCGGCATTCAAGAACCCGTATTTCTGTACTTCGCATCCGGTGCGCCGTGGTGGCTCCGGTCGATGAACGTCGCCCGAATGTCCGGGCATGGACACCTTGCTGGCCACAGCAGGCGTGAATGGAAGCGGCACCCTGGACGACTTGAGCTATAACCTTGAGATATAACTGTACGAATAAAAATGATTATCATTTCATCTTAGCAACAATGGCAGCGCATGTGGAAGCCATGTATCGGGGCCCTGGCATTACACATTACGAGTAACAGGATCGGCAGTCACAGCCCAACCCAAATATCCGCACTTGCGGTTGTCGCCGCCAGGCAGATATGCAGGGGCCGGATGGAGGCATCGCCGTTTTGTTGGCACAGGCGCCCCCCACAGGCCATCCCGATAGAGGCGCGGACAGTGGCGGCTGCTACCGACCACAGTCCCAGGCGTGGAAACGGCAGGATGAGGTCGCCTCCTTTGCCGATTGTCTCCTTAACAGGGGGCCCGATGGTGAGTACATGATCTGATACGGGGGTAGCTTGCAGACTATAACAAGATACATTGTATATTGCGAATGATAATGATTTCCGTTACAATCCGCCGCCGTTTTTATGGAATGATAGCTCACGCAACCGGGGTTTCCCGAAAGTTGTATTCAAGAGCTGTATGTAAGTAAAAAGCCTGGCCCTTAGCCAATGCCAGCACACCGTGTGCGTTCTGCGTGCGGGCACCGAACACTTCGGTTAAAGGCGCCTCACGGGGCCAGGGCAACTGTTCACGCCAAGAATGGAGGAACCATGTCGGTTCGTAGTTACAAAGCACGCCATCCACTGAGCTTTTGTGTGCCCCTTGTTCTGGCAAGCTCGGTACCGATCTCGGTGATCGCCCAGGAAGGCGCCTTCGAGGAGGCCCTGACACTGCCAACCGTAATGGTTACAGCGGAGAAGCGTGAGCAGTCCTTGCAGGATGTTACGGCCAGTGTATCCGCGCTCGACGATGTGGATCTGGAGGATGCCGGGGTCAACAACGCCAACGACCTGGATGCACGCGTACCCAATCTCTACATCCAGGATGCCGCGACTACCAGCAGTTTCATGTCGTTGCGCGGCATCGCCAGCCAGCTGCGCCCAGGGGCTCCGGCGGGCATTGGTGTCTACGTGGACGGCGTCACTCGCCTCGATCCGCTGGGCACACTGATGACCAACATGGATATGCTTGATGTCGAACGTGTTGAGGTCCTGCGCGGTCCACAAGGCACGCTTTGGGGTCGCAATACCGAGGCGGGAGCCATCAACATCGTTACCCGACGGCCCGACAACACGCTGCGCGCTACCGGGCAGGTAACCCTGGGTCACGAGAATCTCCTGATTGCCGAGGCCATCGGTAACGCGCCCCTGGTTGACGGCAAGCTGTTCATGAGCCTCGCCGGCATTTTTACCCGGCGTGATGGCTATACGGTTAATACCTTTACCGGCAACAATGTCGATGATGTCGATGAAATGCTGATGCGTGCGAAGCTGCGATGGCTGCCCTCGGATGCGCTTGATATCCAGCTCACCGTTGACAAGGCCCGGGTGCGTGACGGGACCTACGACTATAGCTTCGCCCCCGAGGGCGATTTCTCCCGTGCGGCTCCCCATAAAACCGTGTCGAACCTGGATGATCAGCGCGAGTATCGTGATGCCTACGGTGTAACTCTCGATCTGGGCTACGATTTGGGTGCTGCGCAACTGACTTCGATTACGGCTTTCCGCAAGGACAAGACAGAAAATTTCGGCGATGGGGATTTTACTCAATTTGATATCGCGGACAGCCTCTACAATTCCGAGCAGAAGCAATGGACGCAGGAGTTGCGCCTGGCATCCAAGGAAGGCAGCGATCGCCTGGAATGGCTGGTTGGAGTCTTTTTGTTCGATGCCACGTACAAGAACCGGTTCGACAGCACCGTCGGGAGCGACGGCCCGGCCAGCGGGTTACCTGAAGGCTTCCCGCTGACCGTGGGCGACGAGACCCTAAAGGATAAAGGGCAGTCGGTGTTCGGCTCCCTTACCTATGCGTTGACCGATCGCTGGAAGCTGACCGGCGGTCTGCGCTACGAGCGCGAAGAGAAGTCTCTGTCCAGCGTTGGCCTGCTGTTCGGTCAGCCGGTACTCTTCGATGGGGACGCGAACTTTTACAAGCTTTTGCCGCGGATTTCCCTGGCCTACGCCCGGTCGCCGGATATGATGGCCTATGTGACCATTTCGCGAGGGGCGCGTTCCGGTGGCTTCAATACCCCGCTGATTACCTCTATGGGGAACACCTTCGGAACCGAGGTCAGCACAAGCTACGAGATTGGTCTCAAGTCCATCTGGTGGGGCCGCCGTCTGCGACTGAATGCCGCAGCCTTCCTCATGGATATCGATGATCAGCAAATCGGGCAGACAGTGCCGGGCAGCATCTACGTGATTACTCGCAATGTTGGCAAGTCGCGTAACTACGGTGTCGAGCTGGAGGTGCAGGGTACGGTAACCCGGGAGCTTGACCTCATCGCCAGCGCAGCCTATCTGAATACCGAGATCAAAAGCTATTCCGATCCGGTTACCGGCATTGACTACGCAGGCAAAAAGGCGCCACTCGCGCCGAATTACAGTTACCTGCTGGCGGCTCAATACGACAGGCCCATCGGCAATCTGCTGTTGAGCGGGCGGCTGGAGCTGAAGGGCACGGGCCGCGTCTATTTCGACAGCGCCAACCATCTCTCCCAGGACCCCTATCGCCTGCTCAATCTGCGCTTTGGTCTCAGGGGAGACAATTGGTCGGTAGCGCTCTGGGGCAAGAACCTGACTGATGAAGACTACGCCCGTATGGCACTCTCGGACGGCGCGGGCAATGCTCTGGTCGGTTATGGCGCACCGCGTACCTATGGTATCACCGCAAGCTACAGCTTCTACTAATCGAGTACCGGGAGTGATCGGCATTATGGTCGCCGGCCTTGCCACCCAGCTGCTGCGCTATCGCGGGTGGCTGCTGGTTGTCGCCGTGCTCTTGACGGCCTTTTTCGCCAGCCAATGGCGCCATCTGTATACGGAGCACCAGGATCAGGCGCTGATGCCTGGTGATCTGACCCAGGCAATCCTTGATGATTTCCGGCAAACTTTCGGCAACGACGACTTTATTTACATTCTGGTCGATACCGAAGGTGTGCTCGACACCACAACGCTTGAGCGGCTTCAGGCGCTGGCAGGTCACCTGCGGGACGGTGTTCCCTATCTAAAACGGCTCACCTGGCTGGGCAGTGCCGAGCAGGTGCTCAGCGTCCCGGATGGCATTGAGATTCGTCCGTTGATGAGTGAAATCCCGCGTGATACCTCGCAAATGCGCGCCTTGCGCGAGCGTATCGAGCAGGATTCGCAGCTGACCGACAACCTGATCTCGCAAGACGAGCGGACCGCCGGCATTCTGCTGGAATTCCATGACTATCCCGAAGACAGGGCGAGACCCGATGATAATCCTCGCGGCGATATCACCGTAGCAGTCCAGCAAGTGCTGGAGCGCTATCCGGATCTCGCCACCTATGCTGTGGGCGGGCCCATCATCAACGACACCTACAGAAGGATCGCCGCACAGGAGAGCAGCTCCCTTGGGCTGATCACGCTGGCCCTGATGGTGGTGCTGCTGGCGGTTACCACGCGAAGCCTTTCGGGTGTCCTGATTCCCTTCACGGTCATTGCGGTGAGCCTGATCTGGACCTTCGGCATCATCGGGCTGTTGGGCGGGAGATTGTCCGAGCTGGTCATCATGCTGCCAATCCTGCTGATTTGCGTTGGCATCGGTGACAGCATGCACTTCATCGCCGAGCAGCAACGGCGATTTCGACTCCACGGCGGTGGTGATCGTGATGCCCTGCACCAGAGCATCGTCGAGTCGCTCGGACGTGTGATGATGCCCATTTTTCTGACCAGCCTGACTACCGCTGTCGGATTTCTCGCCTTCCTGACTATTGGGCTCGTGCCGATCCGCGAGATCGGCATGCAGGCGGCGCTTGGTGTGTCGGTCACCTGGCTGCTGTCGGTGGTGCTGGCACCCGTTCTGGCGTCTTTCTCGCGGCCCGGTCGGGGCGCGGCAGTGGACCCGGACCGGACTGGGCCCGCTGGCCACCTGGACTGGCCCCATCGGTTGTTGACGGCGGCCAGCAGTTTTGCCGTTACCCGCCCACGTATTGTTGTCATCGCCTTTCTGGCGGTGAGCGCGGCGGGTCTGGTCGGCTACCTGCAGGTCGAGGCAGAAACCAATTCTGTCAAGGATTTTTCTCCCGATCATCCACTGCGCCAGGCCTACGAGTATGTCGATCGCCAGATGGGCGGCTCCATGGCTCTGGAACTGATACTGGACACGGGGCACCCCGACGGGATCAAGGAACCGGCCGTTCTGCGACAGATACAGCGACTACAGGACTACATTGACAGCCATCCCCTGACCCGGCGCACCGACTCCATCCTCGATGCCATCAAACGCACCCGCCAGGCACTGAACGGCGGCGACCGGGCATTCTACAATGTGCCCGATACACGCCGGCAGACGGCGGAACTCCTTTTTCTCTACGAGACCGGTGGTGGCGCCCAGCTCGACAGCTTCGTCAGCTTCGAGTACGACCGGGCGCGCCTGCGGGTTCGTACCCGGGAGCTGTCGACCGAAAGCGTGCGTCACTTCATCGCGGATGTTGATCGCTTCGTCCAATCCGGACTCGCGCCCGATATTCAGGTGACCTACACAGGCACCATGGCCGTGATGACCTCGCTGGCTGAGCATATCGTCCGCGGCCAGCAATACAGCTTTCTCGCTGCGTTTGCCGGCATCGCCCTGTTGCTGATACTGGTGCTGCAATCGGTGCGGCTGGGCCTGATTGCCATGGTGCCGAACCTTTTTCCGGTGCTCCTGGCGTTGGGGATCATGGGTTTCGCGGGTATCTACATGCACATGATGTTGATGATCCTGGCGCCGATCATCATTGCCGTATCGGTGGACGATACCATCCACTTCTTCTACAGCTTCCGGCAGGAGTTCCTGCGGACTTACCGTTATGCCGAGGCCATTTGTCAAACTATGGTCAGTGTCGGTCGCCCGCTGCTGTTCACAACCTTGGTGCTGAGCATTGGCTTGAGCATCCTGAGCCTCTCTTCGATCGACACCCTGAACGACTTCGGCCTGCTGTCCGGCTGCGCCTTCATCGGAGCCTTGATTGCAGACCTGCTGCTTGGGCCGGCGCTGCTGATGCTGCTGAAACCACTCGGCGACGAGGAAGAGACGCCTGCTGCGGTGGCCGTTCACCAGCATGACGAGATTCGATAGTTGAGCCGGGCCCGGATTGTCGCTGCCTCCTGGAACCGGCTCGGCGCCGCCTTTGGCGGAATACTCGCTGTGCTCTCACCGGTCGTGTTTAGTGCATCTACGGATTTGAAGTATGACGGTTATTTCGAAAGTCGCTACCAGGGGCTGACTCGTCAACGGATGGATACCCTGTCTCTGCGTCAGCGGCTCTGGGTCAACCTCAGTCAACGCTACGAATCCTGGGAATGGTTTGGCAAATTGGGGCTGGATTTCGATCCCCGGCGTAGCGACTACGCTACGGCGGCCGAGGTTCGTGCACATGAGGTGTACTTGAATCTGCGACCGATGCCCGAAATGCGCTTGAGCGTCGGACGCAAGCGCATCCTGTGGGGTGTCGCCGATGGCCGCAATACGATGGATCTGATCAACCCGTCCGATAATCGGGATCCTCTGGCCACCGGACGCAGCACGAGGCGGCTGGCCAGTGATCTGGTGGCCCTGGAGTGGCTTGGCAATACGCACTCGCTGGAGCTGGTCTGGTTGCCGAGGGCGGCCGTCGATAAGCAGGCGGCCTTCGGCAGTCCCTGGGAACCCCCGAGCTTGCATATGTTGCGGCAAGCGCAACGGCGAGGCGAGCTGCGCCTGGACGAAGCGGATGATCCCGATGGCGCAGAGATAGCCGCACGTTTTAGCCACTATGGACAGGGGCTTGATTGGTATCTGCTCTACTTCAACGGTTACCGGGATAATCCGCTGATTGAACAGTCGGGGGACGCTGATCTGCGCGCCCGCTATCGGCGTTATCAGGCCTATGGTGTACAGGTCGCCCTGACCCTGGATGAATCCACCCTGCGTCTTGAGGCTGCCCACAAGCCGAACTTTCCCGTCCGGAGTGGCGATGGGCAAACCAGGCGCACCGCCTTGTCGCAGTTCGTGATCGGCTGGGACTACCAGCTCAGTAGCGCCGCCTATCTTAATCTACAGCTTTACTACGACCATTTTCACAACCTCAGCACGAACGATGAGTATGGTGAAGGGCAGTACGGTGGCCTGACTTTCAGTCTCAGCGATCAGTACCTTGATGGCCAGCTGACCATCGGTGCACGCGGTGCCGTCGATGTCGTCAGCAACGAAAGCCTAACCGAGATCTTCGCCGAGTACAGCCCGGTCGATGACTGGAAGCTGCAGCTTGGACACTATTTCATTGATGGTCCGAAAGATACCGCCCTGGGTGAGTTCAGGGACAACTGGCTGTTCAACGTGCAGTTCACTTATTTTTTTCAGAAACACTAGGGAGATTGCCTTTTGAGTGCCAAAGATCTGGCTGCCACCACCGAGAGCCCGCCTGTCGCTGCAAGCTGGAATCACCACGATTGTCGTCCCGTGACACTGACGGCGCTATTCGTCGCGCAGGCGCTCGCCACGCCAACGGCGATTGCTCTGCAGCACGGGGAGGAGCGGCTGGATTACGCCGACCTGAACGGGCGTGCCAATCGGCTGGCGCGCCGGCTGTGTGAGCTGGAGATCCAGCCCGGGGATCGGGTGGGTATTTCGCTGGCTAGATCAAGCGCCATGCTGATCAGCATTCTGGCCTGTCTTAAAATCCGGGCGGTGATCGTTCCACTGGATCCGGGCTATCCATTGGCGCATCGCCGCTTCATGGCGAGCGATGCGCAGCTCTCGCTGCTTGTCTGCGACACGATCGATCAGGCGCCGGAGTGCAATCTGTGGTTGTGGCAGGAATTATGGCAGGAGTGCCAATTGCTCGACGATGACGAGCTGCCGGCAGCGGAGCGGGCGGTCGCCGACCTGCAGGATCCTGTCTATCTGCTCTACACATCGGGTTCCACCGGTGAGCCAAAGGGCGTACTGATGGAGCACGGCCCGGTCAGCCAGCTTATCCAGTGGCAGATCGCGCAACACGCGCACTATTCGAGCCTGCGTACCCTGCAGTTTTCCTCGCTCAACTTCGATGTCTCCTTCTGGGAAATATTTTCCACCCTCTGTGCCGGCCATACCCTGGTGCTGGTGGATGATGCCATCCGGCGGGATGGCACTGCCCTGTACCGTTACCTGCTGGAGCAAGGGGTCGAGCGTCTGCTGATCCCTTACGTGGCGCTGCAGCAGCTCGCAATCGCTGCCCAGCAGGAATCCCGGGTCCCGCCGTTGCGGGAGGTGGCCGCCGCTGGTGAGCCCCTGCTGGTGACGCCGGCGATCCGTGCCTGGTTTCGGCGCATGCCCGCGTGCCGGTTACATAATGCCTATGGTCCCACCGAGGCGCATGTGGTGGTTAGTCAGTACACGTTGCCACCCACACCCAGCGACCAGTGGTCGGAATGGCCGCCGATCGGCAAGGCCCTGGCCAACGTCCGGCTTTACCTTCTGGATGAGCATGGCCATAGCGTGCCCCCCGGTGAAACCGGCCATCTCCATATCGGCGGTCCCAGCCTGGCGCGCGGTTACTGGCGTCGGCCGGAGCTGACCGGGCAGCGCTTCATTCGGCATCCGGCCACGGGCGAGCGCCTTTATGCTAGCGGTGACCTGGCGCGCCTCAACGCCGACGGCAACATTGAATACCTGGGCCGCAACGACCAGCAAGTCAAGATCCGCGGCTTTCGGGTCGAGATCGGCGACGTCGAGGCCCGAATGTCGGCACTGGATGGCATCGAGCAGGCCGCCGTGGTTGCTGTCACCGATCCATCCGGTGCACGGCAGCTGCGCGCTTTTTATGCCGGGGACGGCGCACCCTCGGTGGACGCGCTGGCAGCAGCCCTGGCGGCAAAGCTGCCGGATTTCATGCTGCCGGCCCGCTACCAGCATCTGGACAGCCTGCCGACCACGCCGAGCGGCAAGATCGACCGCAATGCGCTGCGCCGGTATCAGCCGCCCAAGGAGGGCGATGAACCCGATGTATATGATCAGGAGCCGGCCGCAGGAATCGCCCGTCTCTGGAAGGCGCTTCTTGATCTGCCCAAGGCCGGGCCGCAACAGAATTTTTTCCGTCTCGGCGGCCATTCGCTGCTGGCCACCCGCCTGCTGGTGGGCATTGAGCAGCACACCGGTATTCGAATCCCGCTGAGCCGGCTGTTGCAGGCCCCCACGCTTGAGCAGCTGATTGCCCTGGTGGAGGGGGCCGCTGCCGACGATGATCACCAGCGGCAGGACCTGCCGACCATCACCGCTGATCCGGAACACCGTTACCGGCCTTTTCCGCTGACCGCGGTACAGCAGGCCTACTGGCTGGGTCGCAGCGCGGTATTCGATCTGGGTAATATTTCCACACATGTTTACGCCGAAATCCAGGCCGAGGGGCTCGATATTGATCGCCTGGAGCAGGCCTGGCAGGGTCTGGTCAAGCGTCATGACATGATGCGTGCACGGATCCGGCCTGACGGCAACCAGGAGGTGCTTGAACAGACGCCTGATTTCCGCATGTCCCGCCATGACTGGCGCCAGTTGGCACCGGCTGAGGTCGAGGCCCGGCTCATTGCCTTGCGTGAGCAGCTGTCGCACCAGGTGCTCGAAGCCGAGCGCTGGCCGCTGTTCGACCTGCACGCCAGCCGGCTACCGGGCGGTATGGTGCGGTTGCATGTCAGTATCGACATACTGATTATGGACATCCTGAGCCTGAGCATTTTGTACGACGAATGGTATCGCCGGTATCTTGATCCCGAGGCCGAGTTGCCACCGCTGCCGGACTATACCTACCGGGACTATCTGGCAGCCGAGCAGCAGATGAAACAGGGTGCGCGCCATGCCGCAGCGCGCCAGTACTGGCTCAAGCGCATACCGGATTTGCCGCCGGCCCCCGACCTGCCATTGGCGCGTCAGCCGGCGGCCATCCAGATACCGCGCTTCGTGCGTCATGCCGGTGTACTGGACCGAGAGCGCTGGCAGCGCCTGCAAGCCGCGGCCGCGGCGCGCGGCGTCACCCCCTCGGCGCTGCTTCTGGCAGTCTTTTCCGAGGTACTCGCTCGCTGGAGTCGCAGCCCCAGGTTCACGGTCAACCTCACGCTGTTCAATCGCCTGCCGCTGGACCCGGGTATCGACCGCTTGATTGGCGATTTCACCTCCATCACGTTGCTCGACCTGGATTGCGGCGTTGCGGGCGCCAGTTTCAGTGATCTGGTGCAGCAGGTACAGAAACGCCTGTGGCAAGACCTGGACCATCGTGAATTCAGTGGCGTGGAGGTGCTGCGCGAGCTGAATCGGCAGACCGATCAGACACACCGCCAGAACATGCCGGTGGTTTTCACCAGTGGACTGGGATTGGAGGCCGATTCCGAGCGGGGTGAGTTCCATGGCCTGCGCAGCTTCGGTACCGAGGTTTTCGCTCTGACCCAGACGTCTCAGGCCTGGCTGGATCACCAGGCCGGCGAGCGCGACGGCGCGCTGTATTATAACTGGGATGTGCTGGAAGCGATGTTCCCCGCCGGTCTGATCGAAGCGATGATCGGGGCTTACGGCAGGCGCTTGCGCGATCTGGTCGATAGTGACGATGCCTGGCGGCAGCCGGTCGCCAGGGGGCTGTTGCCGGAATCACAGCGCCTTCAACGTGCTGTCAATACCATCAAGGCGCCGGTCAGTGAGTACCGCTTGCATGAGCTGTTTCTGGCACGCGCCCGGGATTGGCCCGATGCCATCGCCGTGATCGATACCGAGCGCGAGCTGGGTTATGGTCAGCTTGAGCGCGCCAGTGCGGTGCTGGCGATGCGCCTGCGCGAGCATGGAACGACTCCCGGTGACCGCGTTCTGTTGTTGCTGGACAAGGGGTGGAGACAAGTGGTGGCAGTGCTGGCCTGCTTGCGTGCTCGAACTGTGTTCGTGCCTCTGGACAGCCTCTGGCCGGCCCATCGTCTGCAAGCCATTGCCCGGCAGGTTGATGCCAGCGTGCTGCTGACCGATCCTGCCGCAGCCGACCAATCGGTCGACTGGGCGGAGGGTGCGACCTGCCTGGTGATGTCTGAGGATTTGCTCTCGGTTGGCGAGGGCCATCAGTCGGCGGCCGAGGCAGAGCTTGCGAGAGTGGATGCCCATGGAGATGCCGGTGATCTGGCCTACATCATTTTTACCTCGGGCTCCACCGGTATCCCCAAGGGCGTTGCCATAGACCATCGGGGTGCGGTGAATACCTTGCTCGACATCAATCGGCGCTTCCGGGTGACCGGCAGCGACCGGGTGCTGGCCCTGTCCGCCCTGAGCTTCGACCTGGCGATCTACGACATCTTTGGGCTGTTGGCTGTCGGTGGTGCGCTGGTGTTGCCGCCAAGTGCGGCCTCCAAGGATCCGGTGCAGTGGGCGGAGCTCATGCGGCGCCACCACGTCACGCTCTGGAACAGCGTCCCGGCATTGTTGCAGATGTTGCTGGAGTATCTACAGGCCGCCGAGCCTGACGCGCGGCCACTGTCCCTGCGTCTGGCGATGCTCAGCGGCGACTGGATTCCGCTGGGCTTGCCGGACGAGGCCCGCCGCCAGTGGCCGGATATCGAACTCCAGAGTCTTGGCGGCGCTACAGAGGCTTCCATCTGGTCCATCCACTATCCGATTGCCGAGATGCCCGATGCGGCCAGCCGCCTGGCGGATGATTGGCCGAGCGTGCCCTACGGCAAACCACTGGACAACCAGCATTTCTATGTCCTGGACAGTCAGCTGCGCGAGACGCCGGACTGGGTCGTTGGCGAGCTTTACATCGGCGGTGTCGGCCTGGCGCGCGGCTATTGGGGCGACCAGCAGCTGACAGCGGAGCGGTTCTTCGCGCACCCGCAGAGCGGCGAGCGCCTCTACCGCACCGGAGATCTGGGCTGCTATCTGCCCGACGGTAACATCCGTTTTCTCGGACGTATCGATACCCAGGTCAAGCTGGCGGGTTATCGCATCGAGCTCGGTGAGATTGCGAACGTCCTGTTGCAGGCGCCGGGGGTACTGGAAGCCGAGGCGGTGATGTGTGACCAGCGTCTGATCGGTTTCGTGCGCTGCCGCCAGACGCTGTCCATGGTGACGCTTAAGGAATGGTGCCTGGAGCGTCTGCCCGATTACATGCTGCCTGCCGCGATCTACCCGCTGACGACCTGGCCCCTGAGCGCGAACGGCAAGCTCGACCGGGGCCAGCTCATGCGAGAGGCCCATGCCCGTATGAATGCACAGCCGGCGGCGGTATCGCCGGCCATCCCCGCCGACGGCCTGGAGCGGGTCATCGGTCAATTGTGGTCCCGGGTGCTCGAGCGCGATGACATCGGCCGCGATGAGAGCTTTTTCGAGGCCGGTGGCGATTCGCTGCTTGCGACCCGTCTTTACAACCGGCTGCACGAGAGGTTTCCCGATGCTGCACCGCTCAGTGTACTGAGCATTTTCCAGTATCCCTCCATCGCTTCCCAGGCAGGCTTGATCAAGCGCCTGACGATGGGGCAGGTGCCCGCGGTGGATGACAGCCCCTCTCCGGTTCACAGCAACCAGCCCAGGAGTCGTGCCGCCCTGCGGTCGGAGCGCCTGAAAAGGTTAGCCGAAGCCAAAACCAAACCTACAGGAGCATCGGATGACTAAAGTAATTCGCATATTGCAGGCCTCACTTGTAGCGCTGAGCCTTTGCTGCGTTGTTGTCCAGGCTGCCCCCCCGCAAGATGGCCGCGAGGTGTCGCGGCGCGTTGAAGCCGCTGATACCAGCCGCGACCGCCAGCAGCGCATCACCATCGTCGTGGAGCGTCAGGGGAAGACCCTTGAGCGTGTCATGGAGAGCTATTCGCGGCAATTCCCCGGGGTCGAGAAGGACTTGATGCGCTTCCAGGCACCGACCGATGTGCTTGGCGTCAAGTACCTGACATTTAACTACACGGATCCGGCCCAACGCGACGACATGTGGGTGTACATGCCGGCCAACAATCTGCTGCGGCGGATCAGCGGTAACGGCATGCGAGGGGTCTTCATGCGTAGCGATCTTTACAACGAGGATCTAAAGAACCGCGAGCTGGACGATGACGAGCACCGCTTGCTGCGTACCGAGCCCTGTTTCGAGACCACCTGTTATGTCGTCGAGCGACGCATCAAAAACGGTGCCGACAGCAACTACAGCCGCCGTGTCGTCTGGGTGCGGGGCGATATCTGGCAGCCGGTCAAAACCGAGTACTACGACAAGCGTAACCAGTTGCTCAAGGTCGACAAGTACAGCGGTTTCAAGCAGATCCAGGGCATCTGGACCAAGACGCGAATGGAAGTCACCCCCACGCGGGGTAATTCACGCACAACCCTGCTGTTCTCGGATATCCGTCTCGACCAGGGCCTGTCCGAGGATCTGTTCGTGCAAGCCCGCATGCGGCGTTAACCTGGCAAGGCGGAAGATACCCCTATGACGACACCCGTTCCCTACCCTGAGACAGCCATCGCCATCATTGGCCTGGCAGCACGCTATCCCGACGCTGCCGACGCGCAGGAATACTGGAGACAGCTTTGCCGCGGCTTTCATCCCTTAACGCAGTTCGCGGATGATGAGATCGAGCAACGCCTGAGTGATACCTGCAAGCAAAGCCCAACGTTGGTCAAGGCCGGCTATGTGCTGCCCGGAATCGCCGACTTCGACGCCGACTTCTTCGGCCTTAGCGCCCGCGAGAGCGCCGTGGCGGATCCACAGCAGCGGTTATTCCTCGAGCTTGGCTGGGAAGCCCTGGAGCAGGCCGGCTATGCGACAGGCCAGGTACGCGAGCCGGTGGGTGTATTCGCCAGTGCCAACTTCAATACCTACGGTTTACGCTTCGGCGATATCCTCGATGTGCCTGACATGGGCCGGTACATGGAAGTCGTCATGGGCAACGACAAGGATTACATGGCCAGTCGGCTTGCCTATTTGCTCGACTTGCGCGGCCCGGCGCTCAACGTCCAGAGCACCTGTTCAAGCTCTCTGGTCAGCACCGTACTGGCGTGCCAATCACTCCAGAACTACCTGTGTGATCTCGCAATTGTCGGTGCCAGCGCGGTGAGGGCCAGACAGCGCAGCGCCTACCTCGCCCAGGATGGCGCTACGGCCACCGATGCCTGCTGTCGCGCCTTTGACGCGTCAGCGAGCGGCATGGCCGAAGGCTTCGGTGGTGCTGCGGTGGTGCTCAAGCGCTTCCAGGACGCTCTGGCCGATCGTGACAGTATCCAGGCGGTCATCCTCGGTCAGGCAATCAATAACGATGGCCGCCGCAAGGTCGGCTTTCCGGCACCGAGCATGGAAGCACAGCGCGAGGTGATCGAGGAGGCGCTGACCATGGCCGGCGTTGACCCGGAGGCGATCACCTACATCGAGGCTCACGGTACCGGGACCCCCTTGGGTGATCCCATTGAGGTCGAGGCCCTAACCCAGGGTTACGGTCAGGGCCGTCGAGGGACCCGAGAGGTCGCCCTGGGTTCGTCAAAGACCAATCTCGGTCATCTCAATACTGCCGCCGGTCTGACCGGCCTGATCAAGACGGCGCTCTGTCTGCGCCATAAGGAACTGGTGCCAAGCCTGCATTTCGAGCACGCCAATCCGCACATTCCATTCCAGGAGGGCCCCTTCTTCGTTAACACTGAGTGGCGCGATTGGGCCCCCGGCCGCAGCGGTACCCGTTATGCGGCCGTCAACAGCATCGGCATTGGTGGCAATAACGCTCACGTGGTGCTCGCCGAGGCACCGGAACCACCTAAGCGGGACGCGCCGCTCCCATCACAGCTGTTACCGCTTTCGGCACGCACGCCCGCTGCGCTGCGCGAGCAAGCCGTTCGCCTGCACCAGCACCTGACAGCGCACCCGGATCTGCGGCTCGACGACCTGGCCTTCACGCTGCAAGCCGGGCGCATGGCCTTCCAGTGGCGCCTGAGTCTGGTCTGTCAGGATCGCGAGGACGCCATCGCCGGGCTCGGAGCGCTGATTCAGCGCGACCACGAACAATGGGGCGCGACACGGGCCTGCGATACCAGACTGATCTGGCTGTTTCCCGGTGTCGGGACCCAGGAGCACGGCATGGGCGCCCGGCTCTACCGGCAGGAGCCGATCTACCGGGCAACCCTGGACGAATGTGACCAGATACTGCGCCAGCTCGCGCCGAGCGCACCGGGCCTGCTCGAAGTACTGTTCGGTACAGATGGCGCCGAGGAAGCCGCAGTCCGGCTGCGACATCCTCTGCATGCGATGACCGGCACCTTCGTCACCAGCGTCGCCACGGCCCGCTTGCTGCAGGGCTGGGGTCTGGTTCCCGATGGCTTGGCCGGTCACAGCCTGGGCCAGTATGTCGCCGCGCATCTGGCCGGTGTGCTCTCCCTGACGGATGCGCTCGATCTGGTCGTGGCACGCGCCAACCTGTTGCAAGCCACCGAGCCTGGTGCCATGCTCGCGGTGCGGGCGCCGGAGGAAATGGTGAGCACGCTGCTGCCGGCCAAACTTTCCCTGGGCGCGGTCAACACCGACAAGCTTTGCCTGGTATCGGGGCTGGCGACCGATATCCAGGACTTCGAGGCGATACTGAAGCGCAACCGGGTTCCGCATACGCGCCTGCCGGCGAGCCGGGCCGGGCACTCGCACCTGCTGGAGCCGGTGCTGCCCCGGTTCCGCGAGACCCTGGAGCGGATTGTGCTGCACCCGCTGCAGATCCCCATGCTCTGTAACCTTAGCGGCGAATGGCTGAGTCCGGAACAGGCCATCCAGCCCGATTACTGGGTGCGCCATCTGCGCCATACCGTACGTTTCGCCGCCATGATTGATACCCTGGCCCAGGAGCCTGACAGCGTGTTGCTGGAGGTCGGGGCCGGCAGTGCCCTGCTCAACATGGTCAAGCAGCACAGCACAAGCTTCACGTCGGCCCGGCGGATCACCAGCCTGGGCGTCAAGCCGGCCGCAGCCGGGCGCCCGGAGCTGCTGGCAGCCCTGGGGCGGTGTTGGCAGCAGGGCGCCGCCCCGCAGTGGCGTCCGGAATGTGCCGGCGGGACGGCCGGTCGCGTGCCACTACCCACATATCCTTTCCAGCGCAGCAGGCACTGGATCGACGAGGCCCAGGTTCATGGCAATCTCCAGCCATCCGGGGAAACGACCGCGCCCGCTGTCCGGGCCGTACCCGAATCCGGGCGCAACAACCCGCTCAACTGGGGCTATTTGCCGATCTGGGCACCGGCCCCTGCGACTGCACCCGTCGGCGAGCTGCCCGCGTGTTGCTGGATCTTCGACGACGGACAGGGTGTGGGTCGTCAGTTGCAGCAGGTTCTGCGCCAGGGCGGTTGCCAGGCCTGGCTGATCCGCGCCGGCGACGGTTTCGCACGTTCGGAAACGGATTGTACGCTACGTCCGGAGGAGACCGATGATGTCCGTCGACTGGTCGGCGAGCTGATCGAATGCGGGCAGCGACCTCAGGCCGTCTTTCACCTGGTCAACCTGACTGCAGGCGATGGAGAGGCTGTCTCCGGTTCGATCATGCGTCGGGAGCTGGCACAGGGCTGCTTCAGTCTGGTATCCCTGCTGCAGGCCTACAGCTCGCTGGTCGGCGATCCTGAATTCCGCCTGATCCAGGCAGCTGGTCAAAGCGTTAATCTGGCTGGGGACGAAAGCATCAGGCCAGCTCGTGCAGCCGCTCAGGCTTTGGCGCTGGTAGCTGGTCGTGAACTGCCCAGGATGCGTTGCCGCTTCGTGGATCTCGACCTGCATGCCTCGACCACAGTGCAGGCGCAGCGGTTGCTCACCGAATGGAGCGCCCTGGGGCAAACCGATGAGGATGGGCCGCTCGTCGTATGGCGGGGCCGCTTACGCTGGCGCCGTGCCTTCCAGCCCTTGCCGCTGGGACAGCCGGAAGTCTCGCCGCTCAAGCCGGGTGGCACCTATCTGATCGTTGGCGGCTTTGGCGGTATCGGCAGCAGCCTGGCCGGGCATCTGGCTGACGCTTGTCAGGCCAGGCTGATTCTGGCGGGCCGGCAGGTGCCTCCCGAGCCTGCTAACTGGGGGCGTTACCTGGCCTCATCGGCTGGTGATCCACGGGCGGCCGAGAAGGTGCGGCTGTGCGCCCGACTTGCACAGCAGGGCGCATCGGTGACGACGCTGGCGCTGGACCTGGCCGACGAAGCGGCGGTAACGGCGGCGATGGCGGATCTACGGCAGCGCTTTGGCCATATCGACGGTATTATCCATGCGGCGGGCACGCCGGGCGGCGGTTTGTTGCAACTGGTGGATGCGGAGCGCATTCGCGATAACCTGGATGCCAAGCTCTACGGTTTGGCCTGTCTCTATCGGCATTGCGCGGATCTGTCGCCCGACTTCCTGCTCTTGTGCTCTTCGTTAGGCACCCAGACCGCTGCCGTCGGCCAGTTCGACAATATCCTCGGCAATCTGGCAATGGACGCCATGGCGCAGTCACCCGAAACGTTGTTCCCTGTCATCAGTGTTGGTTGGGACTACTGGCTGGAAGTCGGCATGATTCGCGAGCTCGATGCACAGCATCATGCCATCACCGGCGAACATATCACCGAGGGTATCCAGCCCGGTCAGGGCCAGGCTTTGCTGGAGCCCTTGCTGGCCGCTGGCGTACCCCACGCCCTGGTCAGTACCGTCGATATGGCCCGGCGCTTCACGCAGGGACAACGCGACATCGGGCGGGACCTCAGTGCCTACGAGCAGATGCCGGGCGCGGCACCCGAACAGCGCCAGTCGCGTCCAGACCTGGGTCTGGACTACGAGGCACCGACCAGCGAGTTGCAGCGCCTGCTCGCCGAGCAATGGGAGCAGCAGCTCGGTGTTGCTCCAGTCGGCATCCGCGACAACTACCTGGAGCTTGGCGGGGATTCGCTGCAGGCGATGCCCCTGGTGGCGCGACTGCGCGAGTTGCTGAGTATTGATCTGCCGATTCGTACCCTGTTTGAAGCCGGCACCATTGCGGCCTTGACCGATCGGCTGTGTCACGACCCGGCCGAGGCGCAGCGGCTGGAGGAACTGGCCCGGCTGCAGCGCCAGGTCGCGGCCATGTCGATCGAGGAACTTGAGTCGGCCTTGCAGGACGACGAGGTATCGTTGCCGGGCGAGGAGGCGTCATGAGCGAGGATCTGTTGCAGCGCAAGCGTCAGGCGCTGGTGGCCAGGCTGATGAAGCAGCGCGGTCTGTCGGGCGCACCGATAGCGCCTGCCGTTGATACACCGGCGCTGACTCCCCGGCCGGAGCAATGGCTGGAGCCCTTCCCGTTGACCGAGGTGCAACAGGCTTACTGGCTCGGGCGAAACGCGAATTTCGCCCTCGGCGGGGTTTCCGCACACGGCTACCAGGAGACGACCTGCCCGGGACTGCTGGATCTGGATGCCTATCGGTTAGCGTGGCGCAAGGTGATCGAGCGTCACCCGATGTTGCGCACCATCGTGCGCCCCGATGGGTATCAGCAGACACTGGCCGAGGTGGGTGCGCTGGACATTCCTTGCCGCGATCTGCGCGGCCTGGATGCCGGTGCGGTACAGCAAGCCCTTGATACATGGCGCGAAGAGCTGGGAAATGAATGCCGTCCAGCTGACCGCTGGCCGATGTTCGACGTGCGGGTCAGTCTTCTGGATGGACCGTATAGTGTGATTCACTTCAGCGGTGATGCCCTGATGTGGGATGTGTACAGCGACCGGGTGATCTTCCGCGAGCTGGCACACTTTTATCGCCATCCGGATGAGCCGCTGCCACCGCTGGAGGTCGGATTCCGCGACTATGTTCTAGCCCTGGAACAGCAGCGCGAGGGACCGGACTGGGAGCGTGCCGAAGCCTATTGGCATCCACGCCTGGCGACCCTGCCGGGCGCACCGGATTTACCGCTCGCTGTACCCCTTGAGCAATTGGGCAAGCCATGTTTCCGTCGCCATCGTTTCCATCTGGACAGCACGGCCTGGCAGTCCTTTCGCGACCAGGCGCGTGGCCATGGCCTGACCTCTTCGGTGGCCCTGCTCAGTGCCTTTGTCGAGTTGCTGCGGGTCTGGAACACCAAGTCCGATTTCTTGATCAACACCACGCTGTTTAATCGGCCCGACTGGCATCCACAGCTCGCGCAGGTGGTCGGTGACTTTACCGCGACGCTGCTGGTGGCATGCGAGGAGCCTCGCGAGGAGGGTTTCGCGGCACGCAGCCTGAGACTTCAGAGTCACTTCTTCGAGGCCCTGGAGCACCGGCGCTACAGCGGCGTGCGGTTATTGCGCGAGCTGGCGCAGCAGCGCCGCCAACCTCAGCTATTGATGCCCGTGGTCTTCACCAGCGCGCTCAGTCTGGGCGAGGCCGCCACCGACCTTGAGGTCGATCGCTTCTGGGGCGAGGAGACCTACGCCATCACCCAGACACCGCAGGTTCTGATTGACCACCAGGTCTATACCGAGGAGGGCCGGCTCGTTGTCAATTGGGATGTCGTTGACGACGCCTTCCCCAAGGATTTCGTCAATGCCCTGTTTTCCGCTTACCAGCACCTGCTGCTGGGACTGGTGGCGGCCGACTGGCAACAACCGTTGGTGCCTGATCTGCCTGACAGTCAGCGGGCGCTGCTGGCCGAGGTCAATGACACCGCTGTCGAGTACTCCGCCGGCAGCGTGCAGGGTGGCGTCTTCGATCAGATCCGGCGCCAGCCCGAGGCAGTCGCCGTGATCGACGAGGAGCGCCAGCTGAGCTACCGCGAACTCGGCCGGTGGGCCGGTGCCGTCGCCGAATGTGTGCCGAAGCAGCCGGCCGCGCCAGTGGCGGTGTTTTTACCCAAGGGCTGGCGCCAGGTAGCCGCTGTTCTGGGCGTGCTCGCTGCCGGAGCCGCCTATGTTCCGCTCGAACCGGAATGGCCCGCACGACGCATTGCGCGGGTGCTGGAGCGGATCGACGCCAGCGCGGTCGTGACGACCGGGCAAGTGGCGAGCACTCTGGATTTTGGCGGGCGCCCGGTCATCGACCTGGATGCCCTGACGCCGGCAGCGGCGCCGCCGACCACGGTCGTCCCGCGTGCCGACGACCTCGCCTATGTGATTTTTACTTCCGGTTCCACCGGCGAGCCGAAGGGCGTGATGATGCAACATGGTGCCGTGCGCAATACCCTGGAGGACATTAATCATCGCTTTGGTGTCGGCCCCGGGGATCGCGTGCTGGCCCTGTCGTCACTGGCCTTCGATCTGTCCGTCTACGATATCTTCGGCGTCCTGTCTGCAGGTGGCAGCCTGGTCATGCCGGCACCCGGCCGGCAACGGGACCCGGAGTACTGGATGGGCTTGTGTCGCAAATACCGGGTTACGCTATGGAACTCGGTGCCCGCGCTGCTGCAGATGCTGGTTGAATATGCCGGCCCGCGTCTTGCGGAACTGGATGCGCTGCGTCTCGCGCTGCTCAGCGGCGACTGGATACCCCGCACGCTGCCCGGCAGCGTGCATCAACAGCTCCCGTCGCTGCGTCTGGTCAGTCTCGGCGGGGCAACGGAGGCCGCCATCTGGTCGATCCAGCATCCCGCCGAGCATCTCGATCCGGCTGTACCCAGCATCCCTTACGGCAAACCGTTGGCCAATCAGCGCTTCTACGTCCTGGATGACAAGATGCGGCCCCGTCCGCTCTGGGTAGCTGGCGAACTGTACATTGGCGGTGTCGGTCTGGCCCAGGGTTACTGGGACGACGAAGCGCAGACGCAGGAGCGCTTCGTAACCCATCCGCATACCGGCGAGCGGTTGTACCGCACCGGCGACCTCGGGCGCTATCTGGCTGATGGCAGCATCGAATTTCTGGGGCGCCGCGATCAGCAAGTCAAGATCAACGGTTTCCGGGTCGAGCTGGGTGAGATCGAGACGGTTCTTCAGCAACATCCGGCAGTCGCACATGGCGTGGTTGACTACCGGCGACCACCTGACGGAGGTGTGGCTCGCCTGGTGGCCTATGTGATCCCGGCCGATGGTTCTCGGACACAGCCGGACACAGCCGAGCTGGAGCGCCACCTGGCCGAGCATCTGCCTCGGTACATGCTGCCTGGCCTGTTCGTCACGCTTGACGCATTGCCCCTGTCGGCCAATGGCAAACTGGATCGCTCCCGGTTACCCGAGCCGCACGTCACCGCCGGCCCGGATGACCCGGCCGCGAACGCCCTGGAAGAGGCGCTGGCGCAAGATGTGGCCGAAATTCTGGGCCTGCCACGGCCTGCATCACGTAAAGTCAATTTCTTCGATCTGGGGGCCAATTCGCTCTCGATCGTGGCGCTTCACCAGCGTCTGGAACGTCGCCATCCTGGCCGGCTGGCCCTGGTGCAACTGTTCGAGAGCCCCAATGTCGCGAGCCTCGCCGCTCTGCTGAAGGACGGGGAGCGGGAAAGCGATCCCGTTCTGGACAAGGCCCGGCGGCGGGCCGCCCGGCGTCAGGCTGGAATCAGCGCAATCACTGGAGAGTCACCGTTATGAACAAGCCCATTCCCATCGCGATCATCGGCATGGCCGGGCGTTTCCCCGGAGCCTCCGACCTGGAGCAGTTCCGGATTGCTATCCGTGACGGCTGTTCCCGCATCACCTACTTTGATCGTGCCGCTGCCCTGGCCGCCGGTATCAATCCGGCGACGGTTGATCACCCCGACTATGTGCCGGCCAATGGCGTGCTGGCCGAGGCCGATTGCTTTGATGCCGGCTTTTTCGGCTATCTGCCGCGTGAGGCCGAGCAGATCGACCCGCAACAGCGGGTCTTCCTCGAATGCGCCTGGCATGCTCTTGAGGATGCCGGTTATGCTCCGGGCGAAATCTCGGCCAGCGTCGGCGTGTTCGGCGGCAGCGGCTACAGCGCTTATCAGCTCCAGGCCATGGCCGACGACCGTCAGCATGGCGCCAGTGGCGCCAGCTTCCAGCGATTGATGGGCAACGACAAGGATTATCTGACCACCCGCGTCTCTTACAAGCTCAACCTGACCGGCCCCAGCCTGGCCATCGGCACCGCCTGCTCGACCTCACTGGTGGCGGTGCATATGGCCTGCCAGAGCCTGTTGCATGGCGAGTGCGAGATGGCGCTGGCCGGTGGCGTCAAGGTCAATTCGCCCCAATTGCTGGGTCATGTCTACCAGGAAGGATCGGCTCTGTCACGTGATGGCAGTTGCCAACCGTTCAGCGAGGCGGCTGTGGGTGTCAGTGCTGGCAACGGGGTCGGTATCCTGGTGCTCAAGCCGTTGCAGCGCGCCCTTGAGGATGGTGATGACGTGAAGGCCATCATCCTTGGCTCGGCTGTCAACAACGATGGCATTCACAAGATCGGCTATACGGCGCCAAGCAAGGATGGCCAGGTTCAGGTCATCGCCGAGGCCCTGGCAGTGGCCGGGGTCGATCCAGACAGCATTGGCTATATTGAGGCGCACGGCACAGCCACCGCTCTCGGTGATGCCCTGGAACTCGGCGCCCTGACAACGGTGTTCGGTGCCGGCAACGGCAACCCGCGGTGCGCGCTCGGCTCGGTCAAGTCGCAGATCGGACATCTGGACAGTGCTGCCGGTGCCGCCAGTCTGATCAAGGGCGTCCTGTTGGTGCAGTCCGGCGAGATTCCTCCGGCGGCTGGCAGCACCGTTCCCCATCCGGATCTGGCATTCGCGTCGTCTCCCTTCTTCCTGAGCGACCGGCTCAGCGATTGGCCGATCACCGGCAGCCCGCGCCGCGTCGGTGTCAGCTCGTTCGGCGTCGGCGGTACCAATGCGCACCTGGTTCTGGAGCAATCGCCGCCAGGTCTGCGGCAGTCAGTGCCCGGCAGCCATTGGCTGCCGCTGTCGGCCCGTGACCCGGATCAGCTGCGGGAGCTGGTCGAGTGCTACCTGCGGTGGCTGGAAGATGACCGGCGGGATATCCCGCTAAGCGATATCGCCTTCACGGCCGGCATCGGCAGGGTTCATCAACCGTATCGGCGAGGTTTCGTTGCCACCGATCGGCGGGAGCTCATTGAGCGTTTGCGTGCCTGGCTACACCAGGGGGCGGTGCCGGCGCTCTGCGGCGAGCTGTCGATGCCGATCGGGCAACTCGATCTGCGGGAGCTGGGTGTCCTGACCGGCGCGCAGGCCAGGGCGGCAGTAGCCGCGCTCGCACAACGCTTTCCGGCGTTCGCGCGGGGTGCGGCGGCGACACCGGATACAGACGGTGATCCGCGAGCACGAATATGCACACTGGTGGCGGAGTTTCTCGGTAACCTGCTCGGCCTGCCCGGGGGTGCGCTCCTGCCGGCGGGGTTGGATGGTGCCGTCAACGATGCCGTTACGCCACAGGCCGAAGCCGGCCGGCTCTTCGTGCTCGCACCGCCGGCGGACGATGCGGCATTATTGCGGCTGCTGTCGGTTGCCTACGAGAGCGGCCTTGAGGTGGATTTTGGTCTGCTCTACCAGGGGTTACCGGTGCGGCGTGCCAGCCTGCCGGGGTATCCGTTCGCGCGGGACCACTACTACATCGGACCGGGTCTGGCTACCGACCGGATCCTGGAGCTTGAGCATTGGTGGCAAGCGCTGCTGGAATACGGCCATGACTGGGTGGAGCGTGAGCAGGCCTCCCTGCAGCCGGAGCTGTATCCACAACGACTCGCCGATCTGGAGGCGCTGAGCTGTGCCTACATTGCCCTGGCGCTACAAGCGCTGGGGGCTTTTCCGGCCGGTGGCGAGCGTTATGATGTAGACGAGTTTGTGCATCGACACGGGATCCGGTCACAGTATCGCCAGCTGGCGCGGCGTTTGCTAAGCGGCCTGGCCGACCATGCCTGGCTGCAACAGGATCGTCACGGCTATTGGGATCTCGAGGTTCCATCCGAGTCCGAGCGGGCCGACCTGCTCCGCCGTCATCGCGAGCAATGGGGTTGCTATGCGGTCATGAGCGAGACCTTCCCCAAGCTTGGGGAGAGCCTGGCCGGAATCCTGCGTGGTGATCTGGATACCCGCGAGCTCTATTTCCCGGATGGCAAGCTGGACCAGGCCCTCGATGTTTACGCAGATCTGCCGACGTCGCGCTTCTACAATGGCCTGCTCGGTGCGGTAGTTGAACGCTGGTGGGTGCAACGCAAGTCGCCTCGGCTGCGTGTCCTGGAGATCGGTGCCGGTACCGGTGCCACCAGCGCGGTCTTGTTGCCGCAGCTGGGCAGCGCCCTGGACGAATATTGTTTCACCGATGTCTCGACGCTATTTTTGCGTCACGCCGAGCAGCGTTTCAGTGCGTATCCGTCACTGCGCTGTCAGTTGCTGGACATCGAAAAGGATCCTGTCGAGCAGGGGGTTGAGGCCGGCGTCTATGATCTGGTCGTGGCGAGCAACGCACTGCATGTCGCTGGCGACATTCGCCAGGCGCTCAGCCACGCCCGGCGGCTGCTCAAGCCTCAGGGTTTGCTGTTGCTGTACGAGATTACGGCCAACAGCCTGCATGGCGACATCACGACCGGACTTCTGCTCGACCCGGTGCGGGATCCGGATCTGCGGGGCGACAAGCCCTTCATGGCGCCGGAGCAGTGGCGTCGGGCGGCATTTGAGGTCGGCTATGCCCGTTGCCATTGGTTGCCGGACGCAGCCAGTCCTGCAGCCGTCGTGGGCGAACATCTGCTCCTCCTGGAGGCCGGCCCTCAACCGGCGGGACGAGAGACGGCGGCCCAGGGGGGCGTGGAGAGCACCGCAGCATCGGCTCGACCGGTACCCGAGGCCCGGCACTTCGACGGGATAGCGACACACGGTGATCTGTACCGAACCACCTGGTGCATGATGGACCCCTTGTTACCCGCGGCCGCCGGTGTCGCACCACGTGACCATGTTCTCGTTGGCTACCGGGCGCAGCCGCTGGCCGCATTGTGCCGGGCCTTGCGATCAGCCGGACACCGTGCCCAGGGGCTCTTGCTGCTCGGGGAGCAGGCCGAGGATGAAGTGCTGACCTGTCTGGAGTCGGTGTCGGCATCGGCATTGTCCCGCGCTCTGGCCGATTGTCGGGCGCCCGAGCGTGATATCGATCTGGCCTGGCTGATCGATGTCGACCCCGGCTTGCCACTCGAAGAACTGGACGGTCCCCGGTTGCAGCAGCATGCCGAAACGGTCAGTCGCCATTGCCTGGGCCTTGTTGCAGCGCTCGATGATCTCGGCTGGACGCCCAGACGCACCTTGATGATCACCCGGATGGCCAGTGCCTGCCACGATCAGGAGCACCCGGACCCGACAGCAGCGTTGCAGTTGGGGTTGCTGCGCGTCATCGCCCGCGGTCACCCGGAGCTGGCCCTGAGAATCAGGGATGTGGAAACCGGGGTCGATGCCGAAATCCTGTCAGCCCTGCTGCAGGATGGAGAGCACGACGCACCCTGGCTGGCCCTGCGCGGGGATCGCTATTGGGAGCCGCGCCTGGAGTGGGTGCCGGCCGAGCCTGTGAGCGAGATTCCGGCAATCGATCCCAACGCACGTTATCTTCTGATTGGCGGCCTCGGTGGTGTCGGCCTCGCAATCGCCGGCTGGCTGGTGGCCCGTGGCGCGCGCCATCTGTTGCTGGCGAACCGTACCCTTGACAAGCCGCAGACACATCCTCAGCTCGAAGCGCTACGCGAGCAGGGGGCGGATGTGGTCGAGGTCATGTTCGATGTCGCCGACGCAGAGCAGGTTCAGCGGCTGATCCAGGTCAGCCACGATGACGTACATCCGCTTAAAGGGGTTTTTAACTGCGCGGCAGCCGGCGGTTGGGACGATGCCCGGCTTGCTACCGAGGAGCGGCTACACAAGGTGCTTGACCCCAAGGTCTCTGGCAGCTGGAACCTGCACCGGGCGACGCGCGATCTGGATCTCGACTATTTCCTGCTCTGCTCGTCGGTTGTTACCCAGACACCGGTTACCGGATTGCCCGATTACGCTGCAGCCAATCAGTTTTGCGAGGCACTGGCCGAGTACCGCCGTGGCCACGGTCTGCCGGCATTGGCCGTGGCCTGGGGCAGCTGGGCCGAGGTCGGCGCGGTGGCTACGGATCCGCTGCGGGAACGGTTGGCGCGCCAGGGGTTGGCACCACTGTCGACCGCCGCCGCACTGGAGTTGCTCGAACGAGCCGTGAGTTTGCCCGGCCCTGTCTATGGGGCCATGCAGATGGATTGGCAACGCCAGCTCAGTCATTATGGCAATAAGATCCCGACCTATTTTGCGGCAGTAGCCGACACCGACAGGACCGTCACCGATGAGCCGGTACGTGAGCGACTGCGCCAGGCGCAGCCAGAGGCCCGCCCGGATCTGCTGAGCGCCTACCTGCTTGACCGCTTTGCCGAGTTGCTGCGCCTTGATGCCGCCAGCGTGGGTCTCGACGACAACCTGATCGAGCTGGGCCTGGATTCTCTGATGTTCCTCGATGTCACCGCAATCCTGGGGCAGGATCTGGGTATCAAGATCAGTCCCAGGGAGCTCTATGAGCATTCCAGCCTGCGTGCCATGACGGCTCACTTGTTGCCGCAGCTTGACCAGAACGGCGGCGAGGGGCCGGGCATGGCCGTCGCGACCGCTCACGCCAGCGAAGCCCCGGGCCTGGCCAGCTACTATCAGCCAGAACCGGAGGCGGCGCTGCAACCATTCCCGCTGACCGATATGCAGCAGGCCTATTGGCTCGGGCGTCAGTCCGACTTTGAACTCGGCAACGTCTCAGCGCACGGGTACATTGAGCTGGAGGGAAGTGATTGGGATATGGCGCGTCTGGAACAGGCCTGGCGCCAGGTGATCGCGCGACACGCCATGCTACGCGCTGTGGTCTGTCCCAACGCCATGCAGCAGGTGCTGCCCTCTCCGCCCCCCTACAACATCCCTGTGATCGATCTGCGCGACCTGGAGGAAGCGCAGCAAGCGCAGCAGCTGAACGAGATTCGTCACGAGATGGCGCATCAGGTGCATGATCTTGGCCAATGGCCGCTGTTCGATCTGCGTATCACCTTACTTGCGGACGAGTGCGATGCCCGCGGCCTGAAGAGCCAGCGCAAGCGGCTGCATTTCAGCCTCGACAACATCATGATGGACGGTCGCAGCCTGAACGTCTTCGTCGGCGAATGGGTGCACTTCTATACACACCCGGACGAGCCGCTGCCGGCGCTGAACCTGAGTTTCCGCGACTACGTACTCGCCGAGCAGCGCTTCCAGCAATCGCAGGCTTACGAAGTGGCCTGGCAGTACTGGGCAGGGCGTCTGGCAACGCTTCCGGCGGCCCCTGCACTGCCTTTGGCCAAGGCTCCCGACCAGATTGCCCAGCCGCGCTTCGAGCGCCATGGCCTGCGCATGGAGGCACAGCGCTGGGAGCAGGTGAAGCGGCGCGCCCGCCAATACGGTCTGACACCGTCTGGCCTGTTGCTGGCCTGCTATGCAGAAGTGCTGGCGGTCTGGAGTAATCAGCGTCACTTCACACTGAACCTTCCAACCTTTAACCGCCTGCCGATCCACCCCGATGTCAATCAGGTGGTCGGTGAGTTCACCTCCATTCTGCTTGTGGAGGTGGATTTCCGCGGCCAAAGCGACTTCGTTGCACGGGCGCGGCGCATCCAGCAGCAGATCCTCGACGATCTGGCTCGGGGCGGCTATGTCAGCGGGATTGCCGTGTTACGTGCCTTAGGCCGCCAGCGTGGCGGTCCGAGGCGGGCGCTGATGCCGGTGGTTTTCAGCAGTATGTTCGGTTTGGGCAACGAAACGGACCGCTTCGACTATGACTTTTCGGCGATCGAGCTGTTCGGTCGCCAGGTCTACGCCATCAGCCAGACACCGCAGGTATGGCTGGATAACCATATCCACGAATCGAGGGACGGTCTCAATATCTACTGGGACGAAGTGGCGGAACTCTTCCCCTCAGGTCTGGTGACCAGTATGTTCGAGGCCTATTGCCGGTTGCTCTCGGACCTGGTGGATGACGAATCCTGTTGGCTCAATCCCTGGCCGGTTTCCTTGCCGGCAGACCAGCAGGGCCGACTTGCCGATTACAACGCGACGCGTCCGGTGGACAGTGGTTCACCTCCGACACTACTGCTGCACGAGCTGTTCCAGCGACAAGTGGCGGAACGCGGCGACCAGCCGGCGATTCTGTGCCGGGACAAGACGCTGACCTATAATGAGCTGCAGGCGCGCACAACCGCGCTGGCGGGCCTGTTGCGGGCCTTTGGCGCCAGGCCCGGCGATCTGGTGGCGATCGTCATGGACAAGGGGTGGCAACAGGCAGTGGCCGCCCTGGCCGTGCTGGAGGCGGGTGCGGCCTATGTCCCGATTGAGGCCAATCTGCCGTCCGCACGACGCGAGCTCCTGCTTGAGCAAAGTGCTGCGCGACTGGCGCTCACACAGCGTCGTTGGCTCGAATCCTTGAGCTGGCCGCAAGGACTCCAGGTCTTCGATGTTGATAACTGTAACCCGGTCGATGACGGCACGCCGCCACTGCTGTCGGTACAGCAGGACGATGCCCTGGCCTATGTCATTTATACTTCGGGCTCCACCGGCGTACCCAAGGGTGTCATGATTGATCATCGCGGCGCCGTCAATACGGTGCTGGATGTCAATCGGCGTTTCAAGATCGGACCTGAAGATCGGGTGTTGGCTCTCTCGGCTTTTGGCTTTGACTTGTCGGTCTACGACCTCTTCGGCCTCCTGGCCGCTGGGGGTGCTCTGGTGATTCCGGACGCCGATCGCGGGCGCGATCCCATCCATTGGGGGCAGCTGATGGCACAATACGGGGTCAGCGTCTGGAATACGGTGCCAACCTTGCTGCAGATGTTGCTGGAGGGCGCCGCCGGAGCAGATCTTGCCGGTACGCGAATGCGTCGCCTGCTGGTCAGCGGCGATTGGGTGCCATTGGCGCTGCCTGATCAGTGCCGGAAAATCTGGCCCGAGGCGGCGCTGATCAGCCTCGGCGGTGCCACCGAGGCATCCATCTGGTCGATCTTCCACGCGGTTGACGAGGTTGCGGAAGACTGGACGAGCATTCCCTACGGTCGGCCGTTGAGCGGGCAAAGTGTCCACGTTCTGGATCAGGACCTCAACCCTTGTCCCGAGTGGGTCACGGGCGATCTGTATATCGGCGGTGCCGGATTGGCCATGGGCTATTGGCGCGATCCGGCAAAGACCGATGAGCGCTTCATCCACAATCCCCGAGGCGGGGAGCGCCTCTACCATACTGGTGACATCGGCCGCCTGCGTCCTGAGGGCTGGATCGAGTTTCAGGGCCGCAACGACTTTCAGGTCAAGATCCGTGGCCACCGCATTGAACTGGGCGAAATCGAGACGCAGTTGCGGCGGCAGCCAGGGGTCCGCGACGCTTTGGTCGGCACCCTGGGCAGCGACCGCCGACTGTCGGGACTGGTGGCCTATCTGCTCGCCGAGGAGACGGGTATCCTGAGTGCTCCCGATTGGCTGGCGCCGGAAACAGTCGGTGCCCGGTCGTGTCTGGCCGCATGGGAACGTGCCCTGGCGTCCGCCCGGCCGGGCAGCGAAGCGGGCCCGGTGCGCCCGGAGGACGCCGAGGCACTGTGGGATGGTCTCCAGCAGATGTATGTCAATGCCGTCACAGTGGCGCTGCACAAGCTGGCCGTGGTCGATGCGCCGCTGCTCACACGTGATGACGGCGTGACGTTCGAGGATCTGCATCAACACAGCGGCATTGTCGCCCGCTATGCTCCCTGGCTGCGCCGGGCCCTTGGCGTGCTGGTCGCCGAGGGACTGCTGATCCACGACGCCGGGCAGCGGTATCGCCTGTCGCGTCCGTTGCCGGATCATCTGGACAAGGCGCTCTGGCAACGTGCCGAGTCGTTGCTGCGCTCCGCCCTCGGCTACGACGATGAGGTGGTCCGGCAGGTCTACCATACGGTTTCGGGACTCGCATCGCTGCTGACGGAATCCGAGTCGGCCTCCGACATGTATGTCAGTGACGCTACCGAAGCGATCTACGCACATCAATTCGATAGCGTCAATCGGCGCCTGACCGAGACGGTTCTTGCCTACGCATCGGCGCGCGCGCTTCCCGTGGATGCCGAGGAGCGCCCACGGTTGCGGATCCTGGAGATTGGCGCCGGTTTCGGTACCAGCGCGGTGATGCTGTTGTCCGCCCTCCAGGGCTACGATTACGAATACTGGTTTACCGATGTATCGCCCTACTTTGTGGGCAAGGCACGGGAAGCCTTCGCTGAATACCCCTGGGTGCGGTTCGCGACCTTTGACATGGATCGCTCACCCTCGCTGCAGGGACTCCCGGCGCATCATTTCGATATCGTGCTGTCAGCGAGCGTGCTGCACGTGGCCACCGACGCCACCCTCGCGGTGCGACATTGCCAACAGTTGCTACGCGCCGGTGGTGTGCTGCTGGCTATCGAAGAGATGCGCTTCCACCCCTGGGCAGACCTGGAGATGGGTTTGCAGCCCGGCTTCGAGCGTTTTCAGGACCACGACTTGCGTCCCGATCACCCACTGCTTTCGGGCGAACAGTGGGCCGAGCTGTGTCGAGGGCAGGGGTTCATCCGCGCCGAATCCCTGGTTGAGGAGAAGACCTGGGAAGGTGAGTTGGGGATCGGCTTGATTCTGGCACAGGGGCCTGACCAGACACCGATATTAAGGTCCGAAGTACTGCGCCGCCAGCTTTCCCGGGCCCTGCCGGATTATATGTTGCCGGATCATTACTATTTGCTTGATGCCTGGCCTCTGGGCAGCACCGGCAAGCTGGATCGCCACCAACTGCCGCGACCAGAGCCCGGTGAACGTCACAGTGGCTCCGGGGATTCGGCGCGGGGTGAGGCCGAGCAAATGCTGGCACAAGCCTGGCAAGTACTGCTCGACCTGCCGGCGGTTGGACGCGAGAGCCATTTCTTCGAGCTCGGCGGGGATTCGCTACTGGCCACGCGACTGGTTAACTGGCTGCACGATGCCGGCTATCAGCTACCGCTCCACCAGGTGTTTGCCGAGCCGATCCTCTATCTCCAAGCCCTGGCGCTGCAACCGATCGGACAGGCCGAGACCATTGTCATGCTCCACGAGGGTCTCGCGGACACCCGGCAGGCTCCGCCACTCTTTTGGGTGCACGCCGCCGATGGTGGTATCCAGGGCTATCAAACCCTGTGCAAAGCGGCGCAGCTGAAACGCCGTTGCTATGGTATCCAGCTGGATCCACGTATTCGGCCCGCCACTTTGCAGCATCTGGCGACGTACTATGTGCAACTGATCGAACAGCGCTGGCCGCGCGCACCGCTTCAGCTTGCCGGCTTCAGCTCCGGCGGCATGCTCGCCTGGCTCGTCGCCCGGCAACTGGAGGCGCGAGGCTACGCCCTTGAGCCGCTGTGCCTGATTGACAGCCAGTTCGTATCGCCCGGTTTGGAGAAGCTACGCGCGCGTGACTGGCTGGATGGTTACGCTATCGCGCACGGGCTGGATGTTACTGATGCCGGGCAGGATGTCGCTGAAAGGCAGCGGCAGCTGGCCGAGGCAACCCACTGCAGCATGGAAGAACTGGACCGGCGGCTTCAGGTGTTCCAGGAGCAAACAGCCTCAATACCGCGACGGCCGGAGGTTCGACTCAACACCCGCATCCGTTACATTCAGGCCAAAGGCGCCTATGGAGCCGATGCGGCTCAGCTGCGGATGTGGCAGCAGGCATCGCAATATCCACTTGAGCTGTTCAACATCACTTGTGGGCATTTTGACTGCTTTAGACACAGGGGATTGAAAGAGTTGGTGTCGGTCATCCCTGCTGCATTGGAGCGGGGGCCTCGACCGGCGAGCATCGACAAATCCGTGTCGGCGCCGACCGATGCGACTTCCTCATAAAGGACGACAATCATGACAATGAGTCGAAACGATCGTGATAAGAGCTGGATCATACGACGTGGCCTGGTGCCACAGCTATCACCGTGCTGCCAGCGTCTGCTGTGCGCGCCGCACGCTGGAGGAGGAGCGTCGATCTATAAGCACTGGCAGACACGGATGCCGGCGGGTGTGGAGGTGTGCCGACTCCAGTTGCCGGGGCATGAAGAGCGGATCGCCGAGCCGGCGATATCGGATATGGATGAATTGATGGACCAGCTGGTGCCGATTGTGGCGAGCTGGTCCGATATGCCCCTAACGCTGTTCGGTCACAGCATGGGCGCACTGATTGGGTACGAACTGGCGCGCCGCCTGGAAGCCTTGGAGCAGCCAGTGCGGCAATTGATTGTCGCCGGTATGCGGCCACCCGATATGCGGCCTTACATGCCGGTGCACGAGCTCGACGATTCAGCCTTCGCCGCCGGTTTGCGGGAGCGCGGCGGTACGCCGAAAGCGGTGCTGGAACACGATGAGCTGATGGAGATGCTCAAGCCGATGTTGCGTGCCGATTTTCGTCTGGCGGAACGCTATGTGCCCCGGGCGCCTGAGCCGCTACGCTGCCCGATCCTCGCGCTCGCGGGCCAGCAGGACAGCAGCGCCTCTCGGGATGACATGGGCGGTTGGCAGGCGTACAGCTTGCAGCCACTGCGAATGTTCGACTTTCCCGGTGGACATTTCTTTGTCCAGAGTGAGCAACGGAGGGTTATCGATACGGTTGCACGCGAGCTCGGGGCCACGGCCACGCCGGATCGTGATCTCATGGGGGTGTCGTCGCTCGGTTAATCTATCAGGAGAACCAGTATGTCAGACGAGAGAGAATTGATTCGCGATCTGATCGGGAACGAGGGAGCCCGTGCGGATGATTTCGCCAATGCTCCGCTGCCCGAGGCCATGTGGGCGGTTACTCTGCACCAGGAGGACGAGGAGCGGGTGAAGCGGATGCCGCGCTCCGAAAAAGATCCGGCGAGCAACGTCTATTACGAACAAGTGCCGCTCCCGCCGCTACAGCAAGGAGAGGTTCTGGTAGCGGTCATGGCCTCGGGCATCAATCACAACACGGTCTGGAGTGCCTTGTTCGAGCCCCTTTCCAATTTTAGTTATCTGGCGGAGTTCGCCAGGCTTCATCCACTGAATGCGCACCATCTCAAACCTTATCTGGTGGTGGGCAGTGATGCCGCCGGTGTGGTGTTGCGCTGTGGCCCCGGCGTTGCGCACTGGGCGCCCGGCGACCGGGTAGCGATCTTTCCGGCAGTGTTCGGAATGCATCGTCATCAGGGCTACCGCGATTCCATGCTGGATCCCGATTTGCGGGCCTGGGGATTCGAAACCAATTACGGCGGTCTGGCTGAGTTCACCGTGGTGAGAGAAAGCCAGTTGATGCCCAAGCCGGAGGCCCTGAGCTGGGAGGAAGCAGCTTCGCTGTCACTGGTCTCCAGCACCTGCTATCGCATGCTGGTCTCTGAGAATGGCGCGCAGATGCGCCAAGGCGACAATGTTATGATCTGGGGCGCAACTGGTGGACTTGGGGCGCTTGCGACACAATACGTGCTGAACGGTGGCGGCACCCCGATTGCGATCGTTTCCAGCGCCGACAAGGTGCATTTAGCCCGTCGTCAGGGCTGTCAGGCTGTTATCGACCGGTCGATCGGCCGATACCAGTTTATTGGCCCGGATGGCGAGTTGCACATGCGCAGCCTGGTCAAGTTCAGGCGCGATGTGTTGCGACAGATTGACGATGAGGTCGATATCGTCTTCGAGCATGTTGGCCGCGAGACATTCGGTGCAAGCGTTTTTGTCGCCCGTACAGGGGGCAAGATCGTCACCTGTGGTTCGACCAGTGGCTACAATCATGTTTACGACAACCGTTTCTTCTGGATGAGGCTCAAGCGTATTATCGGTTCGCACGGAGCGAATTACCATGAAGCCTGGCAGGCCAACCGCCTGTCGTGTCAAGGCCGGATTACCCCGGTCCTATCCCGGATCTATACCCTTGATCATGCTGCAGAGGCAGTCGACAGCGTCTACCGCAACAGACATATCGGAAAACTGGGGGTTCTGTGCCTGGCCCGGTGCGAAGGGCAGGGGATCAAGGACAACGAGCTGCGCGAACAGATTGGAGAAGATCGCATCAATCTCTTCCGCGAGCCGATGATGCATGCAGGGACCGCTGGCGCTTAAGTGGCTCCGGCGCGGTCAGGTCTCGCCGGCCAGGGCAAACCGATTAACGACATACCCACGAGAAACGGCCATGAACCCTGTCGATTCCACTTCCTCCTGGTCGCGCCTGGATGACGGTTGGGATTTGCACATGATTGACCGGGAGCGCTATCTCGGTATAAGCAGTAATATCGTCGTCCGTGCCAGCCTGCGCCATGCCTGGCCAGTAGCGCATTGGCAAGAGGCTGTGCGTCGATGGCTTGTTCATCACCCTTATCTGAATGCACGGGTCGTTGGTGTTGACGGAGACTCAGAATTCGTCCTGGTCCCGGCGAGCGGTGCTTTGCTCACCTGCGGCTCAATCGGCCGAACATCGTTTACTCAGCGACTTACCAAGCCATCGGAACTTTGCTGGCACCGGTTCCGCTTCCGCCGTGGCCCATTGGCCAAGGTCGATGTCCTTGCTGCATCCGGCCAGACGCTGGTGGAGCTGGCGATCACCCATCTGATCGGCGACGGTATGAGCCTGCTGTATCTGTTCGCCGATCTATTGGTCTGTCTGGTGGCGGGTAGCGATAACAGTCCATTACCGGGGGAGGGTGCGCCGCGTCTCATTTTCAATCCCGATAACATCCGGTTGAGTCGCATCGAAGGAGAACCGCAGCTGCCAGCGCCTGCAATCTCAAGCGGCGACAACACGGACGATTATGCCCCAAGCCGTTACTGGCACGGTGTGCTGAGCCGTTCGGTGATCGATGGACTCGGTGACTGGCTCAAAGGGAACCGGATTAACGCGGGTATCACTGATGTCTTGTTTCTCATTGCGCATCGTGCGCTAAAGGTCGAGCGGCAGCCGCTCCCCCTGGCAGTCATTCAGAGCTGTCGCAACCTGGTACCTCCCGCCATGCGGCGGCAAATCGGCAACCTGTCAGTGTACAGCCAGATCGATTCAGCGCGTTTGCCCTCCGCGACAATACCGCACGAGTGGCTTGCGGCGCTCTGCATCCAGCGCAGAAATGCGGCCGCTAAAGAAAAATGGTGTCAGCAACAGCGCTTCGTCCGCAAGCTTAATCAGAGTATGCGTCATTACCAAGACCTCGACGTGATTCGCAGGTTTTTGCACCAGCTTATGCGTGGTAATCAGTTTAGCGTCAACAATTATGGGGATTTCGCCAGCTATTTCATAACGCACCCGGCAAGCGAAGCTGTACTGGACTCCATCCTCGATATCGACATTCAGGATGCCTCGCCAACGCAGGAGATGAGATTGCTGAGCGTACGTGGATCAACCTTTGTCAATATCTGTCTGCACGCAGATACCTTGCCGGCGGGTGGGGATTGCGCCGTCTGGTTTTACGAGGGCATCGACAAGATCCTGAAGCATCCGCGGGCTGAATCTGCCTGAACCGGTTTTGTAGGTGTCGAAGGGTCGTTGAATGGTGCATCTGTATAGCGCAAGCACTATGGACCGGAACAGCTTATAGTGGTAATTTGTGCGTTAAAACAGATGGATATGGCGGAACCAATGAATCGAATTTAATCGGTTCCGCTATATGTTGAAGGTCGGCCCATCCTGCCCGTACTTCGCGGCAGATGCGGAGTGTATCGGATATGGCGTGTCGTCGATGCGCTGTCGTACCGTCTATCTTCCATGGCATGATCCAGAGACACTCTATCGATAGACGATTCAGCTTGATGACAGGCATGCTGTAAAGAACCCATGCCGCTAGTGCGTGTGAATTCGCTCCCAACGTTGAAACCGGTACCTATACGCATGTTTTGCATCGGCTGGGTGTGCCTGTTCCCATTCCAGTTGCCACTCGCGTTCATCCCATTCTGGAAACCAGGTATCACCCGATAGTTCGGCATCAATTCGTGTCAGATACAAACGTTGCGCCAGTGGCAATGCCTGCTGGTACAAGGCTTCACCACCGATCACCATGATTTCAGGTACATCGGCAGTTATCTCCAGCGCTTTATCCAAAGAGTGCACCACAGCACAGCCAGCAGCCTGATAATCAGGGTTGTGGCTCAGAATGATCATGGAGCGGCCAGGTAATGGATAAGCGATGGACTCCCAGGTATGACGGCCCATTAACAACGGTTTGCCCATGGTGGTTTGCTTGAAAAAGCGCTGATCTGCCGGCAAACGCCATGGCAAGCGGTTATTGCAACCGATGACCCGATTATTAGCCAGTGCAGCAATCAATACTAGCTGGCTTGTCATTTCAATGACGACTGTGAGGCTAATGCGGGTACACTCCAGGCCGGTATACCGGTTTCATCCAGCCGGATAGCTGTTAGTCGATTGCCCCAGACGCAGCCACTATCCAGTGCGTAAATGCCTGCCTCACGGTAATAGCCTAATGCCGCCCAGTGACCAAATACCATATTGAGTCCGGCACTACGTCGTTCTGGAATATGAAACCAGGGTAACAGGCCGGTTTTTTGGGTGCCGGGCGGGCCTTTTTCAGAAAAGGATAACCGGCCATCCACACTGCAATAGCGTATTCGGGTCAGCGCATTAACAGTGAAACGCAGCGCATCATAATCATATAAATTATCTTGCCAGCAGCCTGGTTCCGCACCAAACATCCGGGCCAGAAAATCCAGATAATCCGCGCTTCGGAGCGTTGCTTCCAGCGCCGACGCGCAGCGTTGCGCCAATGCCAGATCCCACTGGGGTGGTAAACCGGCATGAACCATGGTGAATCCCAGTTCAGCATCGTGGTGCAGCATCGGTCGATGGCGTAGCCAATTTAATAATTCATCGCTATCTGGTGCTTTCAACACTGAATCAAAGGTATCCTTGCGTTTGGCTTTCACATGACCGGCAGCTACGGCTAGCAAGGCCAGGTCGTGATTACCCAGCACGGCCACTACCTGCTGATCTAGTCTGTATAAAAACCGTAAGACCTCAACGGATTGTGGCCCGCGATTGACCAGATCGCCAACCAGCCATAATCTGTCAGCCGTCGGATCAAAATGCAGCACATCCAGCAAGCGTCGCAACGGATCGTAACAGCCTTGAATATCGCCAATGGCATAAACTGCCATGTAAAACCTCACTTCTTTCATTCAGGATTAACAGGTCGCGAAATGAGTACCACGTATCACCTAACGCAATGGCAATGCGAGGATTGCGTTCCGATTGGTGTAAGAGGTTACCCGCTTCGCTGCAGCGACTTGTGGTAGCCATTCATAATCACTGTGCTCAACAGGATTTAGTGAAACAGGATAGCGATCAGGCAAACATACCTGGAATACATGCTCAATGTTTTCAGTCACATCTGGCGCATAGCGCTGTCGCCACGGCAGCAAAATCGAAAACCGGTTGATTACGCCGCTGGCGACAATGTCCAGCCCGGCGGCACCCAGGCCGGTTTCCTCATACAATTCACGATACGCGGTGGCCAGAGGCTGTGTTTCTTCCCAATGCAGGCTCCCTGTGACCGACTGCCAAAAATCCGGTGGCTGACAACGCTTTAAAACCAGGATGTCACCGGCAAGGGTATAGATTACCACCAGCACCGATTCTGGCCGTTTGTAATGCAGTGTATTCGCCTCACTCATCGGGAAACTAAACTGTTGATTTTCGCGTCGGTGTGCCAGTCACCCGCCTGGATCACGGTGTACGGCGCAACCGGATATTCAGATCCCGCAACTGGGTCTCGGTGACCGGTGCAGGCGCTTGCGTCATCAGGCATGCCGCTGTTTGGGTCTTGGGAAAGGCCATCACGTCACGAATCGATTGCGCCTGGCTCATTAGCATGACTAACCGATCCAGCCCAAAAGCAATACCACCATGGGGTGGGCACCCAAACTTGAGCGCATCAAGCAGAAAGCCAAATTTGGCCGCAGCCTCCCCGGCACTGATGCCCAGCAGTTCAAACACGGCATTTTGCATATCCTGACGATGGATACGCACCGATCCCCCACCGAGTTCAGTGCCGTTAAGCACCATATCATAGGCACGGGACAGACAATCTTCTGGGTGTGCCTGCATGACAGCAGGATCATCGGTATGCGGTGCAGTAAAGGGATGATGCAAGGCATTCCAGCGTTGCTGTTGGGCGTCCCACTCAAACATCGGGAAATGGATAATCCACAAAGGTGCCCAATCGCCTTGTACCAAACCCAGGTCGTGACCTACACGCAATCGCAATGCGCCAAGTGCGTCATTAACAATTTTGGTCGAATCTGCTCCAAAGAAAATCAGATCACCCTTTTCAGCACCGGTACGGGTAAGAATTTTATTGAGTACTTCGTCAGGTAGAAACTTGATAATCGGTGATTGCAAACCATCACGCCCAATGCCGGGATCGTTCACTTTAATATAAGCCAGACCCTTGGCGCCGTAACGACCGACAAACTCGGTATACCCATCAATCTCACGGCGGGTCAGTTTGCCCCCATCCGGTACACGTAGCGCCACAACCCGCCCTTCGGGGTCACGTGCCGGGGCAGCAAAGACCTTAAACTCAACGGTCTCCATCAAATCTGACAGCTCGTTCAATACCAGCGGGATGCGTAAATCCGGTTTATCGGAACCATAACGCTGCATAGCCGTTTCGTAAGGCATTCGTGGAAACGGATCGGGCAAGGTGACATCAAGTATTTGTTTGAAAAGCTGACGGACCATCGATTCCATCAAGTCAGTAATCTGCTGTTCGTCCATAAACGACGTTTCAATATCGAGCTGGGTAAATTCCGGCTGGCGATCGGCGCGCAAATCTTCGTCACGGAAGCAGCGTACGATCTGATAGTAGCGGTCAAAGCCGGCCATCATGAGCAGCTGCTTGAACAGCTGTGGTGACTGTGGCAACGCAAAGAAACTGCCCGGATGGGTACGGCTTGGTACCAAATAATCACGCGCACCTTCTGGGGTGGCTTTGGTTAACATCGGGGTTTCGATATCCATAAACCCCTGTTCTTCAAGAAAACGCCGTAGCACACTGATCGTTTGGGCACGTAGCCGTAACCGATCCTGCATAAGTGGTCGGCGCAAATCCAGATAGCGGTAACGCAACCGCACTTCCTCAGAAGTATCCTCATCGTCCAGCTGGAATGGCAACGGTTCGGCACGATTGAGGATTTTTAGATCCCGGGTAAGAACTTCGATCATACCCGTGGCCAGGCTGGGATTTTCAGTACCTTCGGGGCGGCGACGCACTCGACCGGTGATGTGTAGCACAAATTCGTTGCGAACCCGCTCGGCATTAGCAAAAGCGTCGGGTGTATCAGGATCGATGACAATCTGTACCAGACCTGCACGGTCACGTAGATCGATAAAGATTACGCCGCCATGGTCGCGGCGACGGTGCGCCCAGCCGCAGAGTGTGACATCCTGATCAAGCAGGTTTTCAGTAACTTGGCCGCAATAGTGGCTGCGCATGGTGTTCATTCCATTTGGCTTAAAAATCATCGGGCAGGGATTGGGTGTTTGATTTCTTTGGGATCAAAACATAAACATGCTACGGATTAATGTGCTGGCTATCAATTGCTTTATGTCGAGAGCGCCGTGTTCATCAGTAATGCGTGGATAGTGTCGTCAAACTAATAAGTCTATGATAGCGTGTTTCTGGATCACGTCATGGAGATAGGCGATATGACAGCGCATCAACGATACGCCATATCCGGTACACTTCGGGTATGATTAGAACCGCATCTGCTGCGAGGTGCGGGCAAGGCGGGACAACCTGCAACGGACAATCGTTTATTTATCAACGCTGTTTTCTGGGTATTGTGCGCTGGGGCACCATGGTATGATCTGGCTCCTGATGGGGGGGATTGGAAAAAGACACAGCGCTGTTTTTGCCGGTGACGCGGCCGGAGGGTGTGGACGCGGTTGTTGGAGCGATGTATTGACGAACCCGATGATGGGTGGTTAATGATGCTCGGCCCGATTGCCGGTTTTCGTGCGAAACAGCAGCTGGCCGATTAGGGCCATGATCACAATGCCCGCCTGAAACCAGCCCGCTTGCAGGGTATGGAGCCGGCCATATCCCCCAGGGAAAAATAGAAAATAAAGATGCACCAATACGATACATCTCGCTACAAGCTCCGCCAGCGTGTTGAAAATGCGTTCCTGCATTGCAAAAGGTGGCGCCCCATGGCCACCTGCCATGCCAAAAACACTACTTCATTTCTTGCCGCTGTCCACCTCCGGTACATCGACTTATGGAGTGAAAAGTTTGACGACATTTTCTAATATTGTATGCTCAGTTGGGTTAAGGAGGAAACCTGGGCACATGGCATCATGAATGAATACGACACCCCTATGACCTACATTGTGGATGCTGATCCGGCACTACGCGATAGCCTTGCCCATCTCCTGGGATCGGTCAGTTTGTGTACCCGGACCCTTGCAGATACCAGGGCATTTTTAGCAGCGTACCAGCCGGAACGTCCAGGCTGTCTATTGCTTGATATTGATGTGTCGGGTCGAGCTGATCCTGGTATTCAGCGGTACCTGCAGGAACTGGGTATTGATTTACCTGTTATTGTGATGACCAACTGTGGAAATATCAAAACGGTGGTTACTGCAATGAAGTACGGTGCTATGGATTTCATTGAAAAGCCGCTTAATGAGCAAATGGTGCTGGATTGTATCCACAGCGCCCTCGCTGAGGATACGGTGCGGCAACGTACCCGGATTCGGCGAAAAAGTATCCAGCGCCGCTTTGAAACGCTCACCCCTCGTGAACAAGATGTATTAAAACGAGTTTCAAAAGGCTTTTCTAATCAGCAGATTGCTGATGATTTACAACTGAGCCGTAAAACAGTTGAGGCGCATCGTGCCAAGGTTATGCAAAAAATGCAGGCAGCTACGCTATCGCGACTTATCCGGATGGCGATGATTATTGGGATTCTGAAAATTTACGAACTGGAATGACAAGCTAACGATGTGCCTGATTCTGTTTGCCTATGATAGTCATCCTCATTATCCGTTGCTGGTGGCAGCTAATCGTGACGAGTTTCATACCCGTCCTACCGCGCCGCTCGCCTTTTGGAAAGATGCCCCCCAGGTATTGGCCGGCCGTGATCTTCAGGCAAATGGTACCTGGATGGGTGTTAATCGTAGCGGTATGTTTGCTGCGATTACGAATTACCGTGAGCCGCAACATGTTTTACCGAATGCGCCATCACGAGGTCACCTGGTAAGTGATTATCTATTTAACACGAAACCGGCAAGGGTTTACTTCGAATCACTATTACCACATCTCGATGATTACAATGGTTTTAGCTTGCTGCTAAGTGATGAAACCGGTTTGTACTATTGTTCCAACCGCGCGGATAACACTGAATTATTGATGTTGACTCCGGGTGTGTATGGTTTGAGCAATCATTTGTTGAATACACCCTGGTTTAAATTGGAGCGTGGTCGCGAGAGGCTCGAAAAAATAGTGTCAATGCCTGTTGATCCAACATCAGATACTTTACTGCATATGATGACCGACACTGCGCCCGCACCTGATGAGTCGCTTCCACAGACAGGGGTACCATTGGAATGGGAGCGCCGGTTATCACCTATTTTTATCGATTCGCCTGGCTATGGTACTCGATCATCAACAGTATTATTGGTTGATAATTATGGTACCATGAATATGGTTGAGAAGACTTGGTCTGATCAGCATTGCCGTGAATTTAAGGTGAATCAGTCATTCAATAATGACAAGTAAGCTAGTTTATATTTTTTGCTTTGTTAATTATAAAGATAAGCTTTTTCTACTAGCAATCAATTGAAGTATTGGTACTATCTAAATGGAAAATGGCATTTCAGATGCTTATCACATATATGATATGGCTGGAGGCATAATTAAAGGACTTATACAGACGTGTAATGTCCTTATGTTTTGTAAATTTTATCTTACATCCTGTCACATAGATTTGAACGATGCAGGGTAGCTATTTATAAGGTCTTGCTTAATGGTTACCGTCCCTACTACCCGTGCTTTTTTGCACGATGATAACGATACGCTTGAAAATTTCTTTTGCATTACATGCGGTGAAGCGTTTGAGCGTTATGCTTCACAACGTTGGCGTATCCGTTGTGTTTCATGCTGGCAGGCAGGGAAACATGATGCGGCTCAAAAGCGTGGTACACATCCCGAAATTAAACGGCTGAAAGCAGAAAACGAGAGATTACTGCGTCTTTCCGAGGCACAACAACAAGCCAATTGTGAGTTGTTGCGGATTAGCGAAGAACAGCAAAAAATTAACAAGCAGTTACGCCTCAAAAATATGCAATTGCTTATCAAATTACATGCTCATGTATCAAAAAAGTCAAGTGATACGGTGCAAACGCTATAACGTCAGTAGTGAGTCATTCCCTTTTCTGCCGCGACACTGCTGGAATCATGGGGCTGAGTTTCACTGCAGTGGTTTGTTCATTGTTTTTCACCGGAACAAGCGGTTGGAGTCCGTTACGATGTTTTTATAGCGCAAACACTATAAACCGGAACAAGTTATAGTAATAATTTGCGCGTTAAAACAGATGGATATAGTGGAACCAATTAATCAGATTTAATGGGTTCCACTATATTTCACGTGCCGGCATGCTTCGCTGCAACATCCTCATGGCTCCGCGAGTAGGGTACAGCGAGTACTAAACATGTGTTGTTTGTTTGGGTTAGGGGCGCGTGATTAATCAAGGCTATTTGCAGAGATACCGCGATTGATTGAAGAAACATTGGAAAACACAAGGCCCGATTAATCATTTTTGTCGATCTGGCCAGATTAAACGCCTGAATTAGCGTAATCGGTTTAATGCCCAAAATCCCAAACCCAGGAAGAATAATGAGGGCAATGCTGCGCCCCACAGTGGCGGGTAGCCATAGAGCAATACCACACTGCCCAGTAAATAATTTACCAGGAAAAAAGCCAGGCCCAGTAATAAACCGGTCACTAAACGATACCCGACACCGGTCGAACGCTGTTGCCCGAATACAAAAGGCATGGCAACAACTAGCATCGTTAAATACGTTAAAGGTGCCAACACTTTTCTCCAAAAGGCTAGCTGATAACTTTGGGCATCTAGACCGTTCTGCCTCAGATAGGCGACATAAACGGATAAATCACGTATTGATAGTTGGCTTGGACTAGCCGCCAGCACGTCTAGAATTTCTGGGCTTATCGCTAAATTGATCGCCAGTTGGCCTTTGAGATTGATGCTGGCCGTATCACCGTCCAGTATGGTGCGTTTGATACCCTGTAGTTGCCAATGGCCCTTGACGTACTGTGCTTCCTGGGCGTGAACAACCCGTGTTAACTGTGCATCGGCGTTGATTGAAAAAATCTGGATATCGGCTAAACGAATACCTGGCCGGACTGAATTAACATGGATAAAGTAATCACCATCGCGTGCCCAGAAACCACGCCCACCACGAATCGCCAGATTTTCTCCCCGGTCTACCGCACGCTGCTTGTGAGCAATTTGCTCCAGCGATGGCGCTACAAATTCTCCAATGGCTAATACCACCAAACTGACAGTAAAACCCGCTTGCAGCGTTGAAAGCGTTAAACGGCTCAACGACAAGCCGGCTGTGCGCATGACTATCAACTCGTTGCCATTGGCCAGCGTGCCCATGCCCAACAGCCCGCCTACCAGCAATGCCATTGGGAACAGTTCGTACAAGCGTTGTGGCTGGATCAGCAACAGATAGGAGAATGCTGCGACAAAATCATACCCCCCTTTTCCCAGACTCTCTAGTTCAACCAGCAAACTGAGAAAAAATTCCAATATGAGCAAGACCAGCAAGGCGACCAGGGTGGCCGATACAATCGTGCGGAAAATATAGCGGTCGATCAGCATCATTGACAACCATTCTGACGTAAGATACGCCGTAGCCAATCAAGACCTTGCCCTTTTACGTACTGATGTAGCAACAAGCTCAAACCCAATAATAAAAATAATCCGTGTACCCACCAAAGCCCGATGTGAGTACTGACTACACCATGGCTAAGCCAGGACTCACCTATTCCGACCAGGTTAAAGCCAATGGCATAAATCAACATGGCCGCTACAATTCGGCCATAGCGCCCTTCACGCGGACGAACCCGCGCCAGCGGTGGAGCCCACAATGCAATCAGTACTATCCCGATTGGGCTATTTAGTCTCATGTGAAATTCAGCGACATGTATCGGCTGGTTTGAAGCCAGTAAATGCAGGCTCGGTATTGCCTCACGATGTTTCCAGGATTGGCGCGGTGGTGTCGTGTCAATTCGTATTAAAGCACGCTTAAAACTGAGTATTTCGTAATCGCGTTGCCCGGGTTGACCGCGATACCGATAACCATGGTCTAACACAATATGGCGAATATCATCATCATTGGTTTGGTGTCGTCCACGCATACCCGTGATGATACTGATATCACCATCCGGTTCATGATGCTGGATAAAAACATTTTTCAACTCTTTTTCATCAAGAGCACCAACGTAAATTACATATTGTCCATCCAATGCTTCACGGAAGGTGCCTGGCATGAACATGGAGACTTCAGCTTCCTTACGCGCTTTTGCGAGCAACTCAAACTGGAGTTCCATGGTGGCAGGTACCAGTAATAATGACAGTCCGGCTGTTGCCACAGCCAATGGAACCGCTAGCATGAAAACTGCCCGATAGACTAGCAAGGGGCCATAGCCGCACGCGGCCAGTGCCGCCATTTCATGATCGCGGTACAAGCGACCGAGGGTTAGCATCACGCCCAGTAGAAAGGCGAGCGGAATCAGTACCACCAAAAAATACAGTGATTGCAGACCGACCAACTGAAAAATAGCATCACGGGCAAGTAAGCCATTGGCCGCTTTGCCCAGATAACCGGCAAGGCGGTGGCTTAATACGATTGCTAGCAATATCAGTACGGTTGCCAGCAAACTTAGGGTAATTTCGCGGATCAAATAGCGGTCGATAATGGAGGGCACGCCCCGTTTCTCCCCACGTGCTTAACGATTGAGATAAGAGATTGCTGATTGATATCACAAATTTGCAATAATAGGCAGCAACCCATCTGGTGAGTATCAGGCTTGGTATTATCGACAGTATCCAGCCTCTTGCCTGCAAAATAAACATTACACCTAGAGGATCACCCAATCTGATGGAATTTTTGGTTAAGAGTGGCAATCCGGAAAAACAGCGAACAGCCTGCCTGGTCGTCGGCGCCTATCAATCTCGACGACTGACTTCTGTAGTTGAGCAGCTTGACATCGTCAGTGATGGTTATCTCGGCAGCATATTGCGCCGTAGTGGTTTTGAAGGCAAAACAGGCCAGTCGCTGCTACTTTTCAATACTCCTCAAGCGCCCAGTGAACGCATTTTGCTGATTGGTTATGGTCGAGAACGCGATCTCGATGAGCGTCGTTTTCGTCAAATCATATCGAATACGGCGACTGCACTAAACGAAAGTGGCGCGACTGAAGCGGCCATTTATCCAGCCGATCTCCCGGTCAAGGGCCGTGATATCAAGTGGCACATACGTCAGGTTGTCGAGATACTAACAGCCGCACAATATCAGTTTAATCGCTTGAAAAGTAAAAAAGATACATCGCGCCGGCTACTACGTAAAGTTATACTCGGCGTATCAGGTCGGCGGGAGTTATCAGAGGGTGAGCAAGCAGTATATGAAGGGTTGGCCATTGCGTCAGGTGTTGAGCTTGCTAAGGATCTGGGCAATTTACCGCCCAATGTTTGTACACCGCTTTACCTCGCTGAACAAGCTAATGCACTTGCCAGGGAATTTCCGGCGATACAGGTCGAGACATTAGACGAAGATGCCATGGAATCGCTGGGTATGGGGGCGCTGCTGGCGGTAACACGTGGCAGTGCCCAACCCGCCCGGTTGATACGCCTGGAATATTGTGGCGAACAAGCACCGTCAAAGCCCTATGTTCTGGTTGGTAAAGGGGTTACGTTTGACACGGGAGGTATTTCACTCAAGCCTGGTGCCGCCATGGATGAGATGAAATACGATATGTGTGGTGCAGCGAGCGTATTGGGTACTTTGCGGGCTTGCGCCGGGCTGGCATTGCCGCTGCGTGTTATCGGTTTGATTCCTGCAGTGGAAAATATGCCTGGAGGTCATGCGACTCGACCTGGTGATATTGTAACCAGTCTGTCTGGCCAGACTATCGAAATCCTCAATACGGATGCCGAGGGTCGGCTTATTTTATGCGATGCCTTGACTTACGCTGAGCGTGATCAGCCTGCGGCGGTTATTGATATCGCCACACTTACTGGTGCATGTATTATTGCATTGGGCCATCACCCGCATGGCTTGTTCAGCAATCACAAGGCATTGACCCATGCGTTGCAGGCAGCAGGGCATACTGCGTATGATCGCGTCTGGGAAATGCCATTATGGGACGATTATCAGGAATCACTGGACAGCAATTTTGCGGATATGGCCAATATAGGAGGCAAAGATGCCGGTTCGATTACGGCAGCCTGCTTTTTATCGCGCTTCACCAAAAAGTTTCACTGGGCACATTTGGATATTGCAGGTACCGCGTGGATAAGTGGTAAGAAAAAGGGCGCAACTGGCCGCCCGGTGCCGCTATTGACCCAATACCTGCTTGATCGGGCGGCTGAGTGACAGCGGGAGGATCAGCGTGCCACGGATTGATTTCTATGTACTGCCCGACCGACGGGAAACTGGACGGGCACAGCTGGCCTGTCGGCTTGCCAACAAGGCTTATCGTCTTGGCCACACAGTGTATATCTACACGTTATCAGAAGCGCAAGCGTCGGCTATGGATGATCTGCTATGGACATTTCGGCAAGACAGTTTTGTTCCCCATGAACGTTTCCCGTTGGTGGGTGAGGAAGGCTCGCCAGTATTGATTGGTATCGCACCACCAACCGATGTGGATGCTCAGGTGCTGATTAATCTGAGTGATAGGTTGCCTGAAAATTTTGAGCGCTACGAACGGGTTGCAGAGCTTGTGGATGCCCACCCTGAGATACTGGCGCAATCACGCTCACGGTTTCGGCAATATCGTGAGCAGGGCTATACGCCTGAAACGCATAAATTGTAGTGGCTGTGGACGCTACGCACCGCACAACAACGCGAATCAGGCCGATATCGGTGGTTACAGCCGTCGGCTTTTTTACGCTTGCAGCTTATCTTGCCCGGTTATGCGATCTATAGCGGAACCAATTAAATTTGATTAATTGGTTCCGCTATAGATATTCGGTCCCGGCCTGCGTCGGGATCTACGCAATGACGTACTAAAATTCCGATCAGCCCCACTATTGAGTCAAGCTGTATGGCTTCATACAAAGTTTGATCGAGAATCGTCTTATATTGGAGGCGACTAATCAACCGCTTTTGTCGGTGGCGTATCCGGCGTGTGCTCAGGAAGCAACCCCGAACGTTTTGCACGTTTTTCCCAGTAGCGCCGAGCCAATAATTGCATATCAGCAGCCATGTCCGACTCATCCACGATTTCCACTCCCAACAAGGTTTCGATCACGTCTTCCAGGGTGATCACTCCTGCCATACCACCGAATTGATCAATCACGATCGCGATTTTTTCACGTGTATCAAGAAACGTACGTAATAAAGTCGTAATGGGGCAATCCTCTTCCACCGTTACCACCTTGCGGTTCAGGTCGCCTACAGGCGTATCTTTCTCACCTTTTACCAGTCGCGTCAGCAGTTCGTCTTTTAGCATATAACCAATTACATGGTCGCGAGAGCCACCCTCGTAGAGCGGAATGCGCGAGAAACGTAATTTTTTGCCATGTGTTTCGAAGAGTTCAGCGATGCTTTGTTCTACCGACGCTGCGAACACTACAGTACGTGGGGTCATTGCATCCTTGACCTGTACCGACTCGAAACGCAGCATATTGCGTATGAATTCGGACTCATGTCGCTCAAATACACCATGCTGTTCACCGATATCAGCCATCGCTGCGAAGTCGGTTCGGCTGAACGCACTGATCACGTCATCTTTTTTGAGCAGCTTGGTGATCAACTGGCTGAACCATACCAACGGAAACAGGAGCTTAATAATGGCTGCAAGTGAGCGTGTGGTAAAAGGTGCCAGTTCACGCCAATAATTAGCTCCCAGAGTCTTGGGAATCAGTTCCGACAGAACCAGGATGGCCAATGTCATTGTCAAGGGAATCAAGAAGTTCGTAAACCAGGGATTGGAATCGGCCCAAATCCTTGCCGCTTGATCGCCAACACCAATTGCTCCTGCCGTATGCGCGATGGTGTTCAACGTTAAAATCGCGGCCAATGGCCGGTCGATATCTTCCTTGAATGATTTGAGACGATGCCCAACGATCCCGCCTTCTTGAAGCTTCACTGCGGCATATGACGGCGTGATACTGAGCAGCACAGCTTCCCAAAGAGAGCACAGAAAAGAGGTCAGAATTGCAGTTAGAAAGAATACTATGAGCAGGCTATACATAAGTGGAATCAACGATTTTTGATCATGTCAACGACCCGCAAATCCATTCCAGTGGAGAAGCGAATATTTCGCAACGTATTTTTGTAGGTTCAAGTTTACCTGGTGTTTAATGTCCGCGCTCAGCCGGTGTCGGCCAGGCTGACGTAGGGAGACCAATATAAAAAGCATTATAATCTGGCATAGTCAAAGTATTCCCTGGATAGCAAGCCAATGTTGTCATTATGCGAGGGACAAGCAAAGGCCAAGTTACAATTCCGGGGAATATAAGGGAAATTTTGGTAATGTCCTGGATTGGTTAAATTTGCTCATAAGGATGTTACCGTACGACATACCGTATCGAGCGTAAACAGCTTGCCTTGCGCACCCGGATTAAACGTCTGGCGCGAAAAACCATTTGTTTCTCCCGATCAATTCAAATGCATGACATTGTGATTGGACTTTTTATCAACCGCTATGAGTTTGGGTGATCAGTTTGAGGTATCAATTAACACTTCTGGAATATTACCGAAAATTGGGTAATTGAACCCGTTTCGGACACTTTTACTGGTGCGCAACAAGTGGAAGTTTTACACATTAATTGTTGATGAATTCATAAGCATTCCTTTAGTGATGATTGAGTCTGGCGGGTGGTAGCCCTTGCGCAGCAACCGATGGTTCGCCGATCCGTGCAGTTTTTCTTTCTTTATGATCCTGGTCTGTTTTCATAGCTCTTTTTGCTCTGTTTGACGCAGACCGTCAAAGAACAGGTCCCAGAAGGGGTCGATGTCCGGTTCAATCAATTCGGCTGTTGTGCCGTTTCGGCAGGCCGTAGAATGCGTAAGATTGGCATCGAAGCAGCCCACTTCATGGCTCTCAATTCCGACTCTATTCCACTCTTTGCGTATTCGCGATACGCTATCCGGCACGACAGCCGCCAAAAGCGTTCCTTCGCTGATGGCGTACCACGGATCGAAACCAAGCGCCTTCGCGCACTCGGCAATGTCTGGTGAAATCGGCACTGCATCTACATTCACATAGGCTGGTGTATTGGCTGCCGATGCCATCTCGAGAATACCCCCGAAGACACCACCCTCGGTGGCATCATGCATTGCATGCACACCGCCAGCCCCAAACGCAGTTAATGCGTCCTTCACGACCGTGATTTGTTGAACACGGGACAGCATTTGCTGGAGAGAAGCGTTTGAGATGCAGTTCCGAAGCCGCCTTTGGTGCAGTACCGAGAGGAGCGCAACCGACTCAATGGCAGGTCCCTTTGTCATCAGGATGATGTCGCCATCTTGCGCGCCGCCAGGGGAAACCCAGGCGGCCTTATCCGCAATACCCCACACCGTAACGCCTCCAACAGTCGGGATAGTGACAGCGTCATACCAGCCGGTATGCCCGCCGACAATGCTTATGCCAAGTTCACATGCCGCAGCGGAGATGGATTCGATGATAGTATGGATGTCGTTTTCCGGGCAGGTTGGCGGCAGGAGCAGCGTGTAGGTCATGAACTGCGGGGGTATCCCTGTCACGGCGACATCGCTGGCTCCGATATGCACGGTGAGCCAACCCATCAGATCAAGAGGAAGCCCTGGAGCCGGAAAGATCGGGTCTTCTGCAATCGCCATGACACGCCCGTCAGCTAAATCGAGGATCGCCGCATCAAGGCCGGGACCTGGTCCGACAAGAACATGTTCAGAAGAAGCGCCGAAATGGTCGCCAAGCAATTTCTTCAGGCGTGTCGCCGACGGCTTTCCAACGCGGCGTTCACTCACGGCACACCTTTCTTCCAAGCACGGCCTCTACATCATCAACCTTCCCCTGGAGTCGCCCCGCGGCCCCTTCGCGGTCATCCATCGTTATATGGGTAAGCACACGCGGTGCGACGGTTCTCATATGACGATGGCATGCCATGATCACATCAAGCACCTTCTGCGAATCGCCTTCAATTGTCGTCTGCATGGCACCCATGACGTAGCGCAAGCCCGAACCTTCAATGATAGGCACGATCCCGGCAATCTTCTCTTTGAGTTCTTCTCCTGCTCCGATGGGCACGATTGAAAAGCTGGCAATCACGTTATCTCCTTTCTGTCACGATCACTTGTCAAAAACAGGTTTTGAAAAACCCGGACGGCTTGCTCGACATCGGGGGTACTGACTACCGCACTCATGGCGCAAATCACGTTAGCCCCCGCCGTAATCACCGCACGGGCGTTCGCAAGAGTGATGCACGCGGTGGCGACGGCAGCAGGCACGACACAAGTAGCGCTGGCGGTCGTCTTTGGTACGGCCGTTTTTCACGTGTCGGTCGCTTTGGCAGCAAGGGCAATGCAGGCTGATTTTAACCATCGGTTCTGCGCGTACGTATGAATGACATCATAGCCTGTACAAAGTCACCCGGAATTGAGCCACTACCAAAGCTTCATATCAATCAAGCTTGCTCGGCTTGGTTTGTTTGCGTACACCCTCCAGCAGCGGACAGATTTTATCAAATTGCTGACCGCTTATATCGCTTGGATAGGCGTTTCTCATTGCTGGACAGACCGGACAATTGAAGATGCCGGCTTGCACCAACAAAGATTTTGAACAGGCTCTTAGGGATTTTTTTAAACAGCTTCTTAAATAAAGCTGTACCTTTTATATCACCGTAAATACTTATTATCCTATAATAATCAATTTATTATCCTATGATAACCAACAATTAACCTTATAAAAAACACAATACAGCATCATTCAGCTTTCATTCACGCCATCGACCCGATACTGTCCCCCGACGTGCGTGGATGAGTCGGTGGGTTTTGAGTGGCGGCATTACTCGCAGTCAACATAAGTGATTGCCGCCCTTTTTTTCTCATCAGGGTTTGTAGTGTGCCGGATAGCTATGATGATCCTTTCCACATTCGTTAAGTGAGCTGAACTTCTGACACAACTCGCTGTGACTTGGCCGCCACTGGTCTCTCCAGTAGCGGCTTTTTTTGATCTGGCCTGATCTAGCCAAAACAATTTAAAGATTAGCAGAACGCCACCATTGGTGGTGCTCACGGCGCAGCACATCATGCGAAGGCATTGGGTAGAACGCCAAATCCTCACCGCTACCCATGTACACTCCACTTTTGATCATCCGGTACGGGAATTCCAGAGAATGCACCCGATGTACCAACTTGCTTTGCTTCTCGCCAGGCTGGATAAACAGCAAAGCTTCGCGCAAATGGTGCATGAAGGAATATGGCAAATCACCTACTGCACCGTTTTCAGGATCCTTAGCCAAAGCGCCCAAACCCAGTTCAACGAAGCAAAGACCAGGGAAGCGAATAAATTTCGCGGGTTTGCTCGTTACACCATTGTAATAATCAACAGGTCCCTGGGTACTGACCACTAAACTATTGATCGGAGCCAGATCTTGATAAAGGTGCAGGTTCTCTTCACTTTGGGGGATTAAGTCGCTACGACTCAAACCTAAAGTATGGCCGTAGGCAGTACTCAGATATAGCTTGCCCAGTACGCTGACAGGTATGTGCTCAAGCACCCGATAGACAGAAATATAGACCGAGTTTTTAGGGCTACCGTCAGAATGCGGTACACAACGGCCAAGCCCCTCGTCAATATTGAAAAATTTGTGTCGAAAGGCAGGATCGACTTCAAAGAAAATAGCCTGCCCCTTGGATTTATATTTGTGACCGGTTGCGTAATATTGCCCAAACTGTTCTGGTGGAAGCATCGATGCGATCAATGCTTCAGGAATCAACGAAAAGTAAAGATAGACTGTCATAAGAGTACACCCTCGCCAAAGGTTAACATGATTAAAGTAGCGAATAGAAATGTATTTTAAGTTATTGCGATGTGCAGTAAAGAAGGTAGTATGTGATTATGACAACAAGTCTATCACTTCACCTTTCAGGAAGCCTTTATTTCAGTGTTGTCGGCGGCTGCGCCGCCGGCAATCGCAGAGCTGAGTTACGCTCCAGTCACCTGGCGGCTTGTGCCGCAACACGTCACTGGAACCGACTGCGGTGTTTTTGCCTCGCAAGCGCGCTTGCTCCGCTTCAACAGCCTCGCGGCTCAGCTCCGCGATTAGCCAGTTCATTAGACTTGGGATACAGCTGCATATTCTTCAGTACCTGGCAGCGCTTTTATCTGCTCTCGTGTCCAAAGATAAAACTTGCCCTCCCCACCCTCGGAATCCGCATCAAGGGTAGCATAATAGCCGCCTTCAGGTGCCTGCATTTCCGCATGATCCATCCGCCTGTTTCTTCAGTCACAGTGCGGAAAAAAAGGATCTTGTGTCATTTGCCAGGCCTGTGCATAACACGGCGATAATGCTGCATTGCCATATAACATTTTCTCAAAATGCGGGATTTTCCATGCAGCATCCATCGACCGAGTAACGATAAAAACCGCCCTCGCAATGCCATTTTTCGCAGGCTGAATAACGCTGCTGCCTGTGCTTCTGGATCGGGTATATTGCGACATGCAGGAGGCGATTGGGGTGAGATTTTTCAGACATGAATAAGCTTCCACGATACGAGGGATTAATGGCTTCATGGGTTGCTATTTGGCATTGACTGATATATCAGTGACCAAAGCCGGTAGTTCTGGCACGCTTCGATAGCTGGATTTAAAAAAAACAACTTCAACATGCGCTGTGGATAAATCTTATGTCTCTCCTGACAACCGAACAGGTCATTGCGCTTGCACCGGATACAGCTTCTGTCAAAGCTGCGCGTGGATTGGCGCGACCCGGCAAATGGTCGGGTCCAGGCCGAAACAATCAGGTACTATGGGGTCAGTGTGAAGGTGGAAGCCTTTATGAGGTTGCGGTAGATACCAGCGGTTCACCGTATAAGTGTGATTGCCCTAGCTATAAACGTCCCTGCAAACATGTGCTGGGGTTATTGCTGATGGCCGCAGGTCAACCGGATAATGTACCCAAAAGTGAACCACCCGACTGGATATGTGCATGGCTGGCCAGGCGAGATCAAACGGCCCGTCGTAAGGCCGCGCGTGATGAAAGCAATGCTGATCCAAAAAAACTGGCGAAAAGGGAAGCTGACAAGCAAAAACGGATTGCCGAGCGCCAACGCAAGGTCGATCTTGGTGTTGAGGAGCTGAAGCGCTGGTTGCGTGATCTGGTGCGACAGGGATTGATCCATGCCCGGCAACAACCGATGCACTACTGGGACAATATGGCAGAACGTTTGTGGGATGCTCAGGCGCGAGGGCTGGCCAACTGGTTACGTGATGCTGCAAGTATTCCGGCGAGTGGTACCGATTGGGATGAACGGTTGCTGGAGCAGCTGGGCTCGCTGTATCTGCTGCTGGAAGCCTATCAGCGGCGCGACAGCCTGCCTGAACCACTGCAAAATGATATCCGTTCCCGTATTGGCTGGACATGGAAGGATGATGATTTAGCTAAACAGGCCTGGGTGAGCGACTGCTGGTTGATGGTTGGTCAACGTAGCTATAACGAGGAAGAAATGCGGGTGCGGCGCAGTTGGCTTTGGGGTCAGCAGTGTGAACGTTTTGCATTGGTGCTGGATTTTTCCCGCATGGATCGTCCCATGCCCCACATGCCGCCACTAGGCACCTGGCAAGAGGCTGATCTGGGTTTTTTCCCCAGCCAGTACCCACAGCGGGCATTACTGCGTAACGCCAAAATGACGACTGAGCACGGCAAACCGCCTACGGCACTGTCGGACAGCGAGGCGCTGTTAAATGCCTGCACCGAGGCATTGGTACAACAACCCTGGTTAGGTGTTATGGCTGCAAGTATTACTGATATCGTGCCTGTCAATAAGGACAATCAGTGGTATTTGCGCGACAGGAGCGCTCATCTGTTACCTTGTCATCCGCAATTTGGCGACCCCTGGCGATTGCTGGCCTGTAGTGGCGGTTTACCCTTAACACTATTCGGTGAATGGGACAGTCAATACTTTTGGCCTTTAAGTGCCTGGTCTGAAGATCGGTTTACCGCATTTCGGGAGGACAGCGATCATGGCATGGTCTGATTGGGTAGCATGCGCCCTGCTAGGAACCGAGCGACAAGCATTACCTGCCATGACCGATGACGGTGCTCTGGGACAATTACTGGAGCGGCTCAAGACTGACGATCATGATGTTACGTTACTACGAACTGCAGGCACGATGGCATTATGGCGACGCGCCGGACAAGCGCTCACGCGTGATACAACCCCGCTACCGCCATGCTGTGAACCCGATACGGTGCCCTGTTGCGAGATGGCGGCCAGCGAACATCTGGCGCTGATGTTGCAAGGACATTACCAGGAATTTCTGCCTGAATGGCTTGGCTTGTTGCGTAGCAACAACCAGCGTGTCCCTGAGGGACTACTGCCAGAATTGCTGACAGTCGGTGCTGAAAAGGAAGAACTGCAAGCGATGATTTTGCCAGTGCTGGGACAGCGTGGACGCTGGTTGGCCGGCTTTAACGCAAGCTGGGGTTGTTACACTGTTGAAAAATACAGGGAGGGTACCTGGGAAACAGGGTGTTTTGAGGAACGACTAGCGTTATTACGGCAACTTCGTACCACTCAACCGGAGCAAGGCGTAGCATTGCTGAACGCGACCTGGACCCAGGAACCGGTTAGCCACCGTCGCAAATTCATTGCAACGCTTGCTACCGGATTGAATCCCGGTGATGAGCCGTTTCTGGAAGCAGCGCTGGATGACCGCAATAAGAATGTTAGGGCTGTTGCGGCTGATTTACTGGCGCGATTGCCTGATTCCCGTTTAGTACGGCGCATGACGGAAAGGTCAGCTCATCTGTTAGGCTTCCAGAAAGGACGACTGCTAAAACGGGGTGCTGTCGAGGTTGTGTTACCGGCAGATGATGCCGCCTTGCAACGCGATGGTGTCACTGGAAAACCACCCGCCCCATTCAGGGATGTTGGTGAAAAAGCATGGCGACTGAGTGAGATCATCAGTGCCGTACCCCCTAAAACATGGTGCCAGCGATGGGAGCGGACACCTGAAGAGATTTTAGCTGCTGGTCGCAAGAATGAGTGGTGGCCCTCTTTGCTAAGAGGCTGGGCAATCGCAAGCTGTCGGCATCATGACCCTGATTGGGCGTTGGCGTTATTGCCGTTTCATCTTAATAATGACGAACTGACAGGTACACTGGCCGCTACCTTGCCGTCAGTACAATTAGAGGGCTATTTGCTGTCGCAACTAGCGGGCAAGGCTAAAAACCAGGCCGAAGCAATGGCGATACTCCGCCATCTGGAACGCCCCTGGGGTATTGAATTGAGCCGGGCGGTGCTGGATAAAATACGACAGCGTGTCAGTGAGGATAAACAGCCTGATTGGCGGCTGGTCGGTGCGCTTACTGATTTTGCACAATGGATTTCACCCAGGCTCGGCGAGGAAGCGATGACCTCGTGGCCCACCACTACCGATCAATGGCTACAATGGGAAAGTTCGATTAACGAATTTCTGGATCGATTACGTTTCCGTTGCGCCATGCGGGAAGCGCTGGCTTCGGCGCATAGCACAAACCCTGAGAAAAATGTGCTATGACTACACAGCGCCAACTACAGGAACGGCAGCAGGAGTTAATGGAAGAACTGGAAGCCCTTGAAGCGGCTATTGCTGAAATCACCGGTAATACTCAGCCCGTGCAAGCAACTCAACAGAAGCAAGTCGCCTGGCTACACCGGCAGCATGCGGGCGTACTGGTTCTATTAAACGATACCGAACGGATGTTATTGGGATGCGACCAGAATGTTGACGATGATTGACTTGCAGGCATTTGTCTTTACTGGCTTTCCTGGTGAATGACCAAAATGCTTGCCATGATCAGGCACATTCAGGCAAACGTTTTTCATTCACAACCGGGTAACGTCTAACTCCATCTCGACAATAGTATATTTCCACCTCATCTCTAATGAATGCTAAAGACACAAAACCCCTGGTAGGCCTGATTATGGGTTCCAAATCTGATTGGAGCACCATGGAACATGCTGCACAAATGCTGGAAACGCTTGGTGTGCCTCACGAAGTACAGGTTGTATCGGCGCACCGCACCCCTGATTTACTGTTTGATTACGCCGCCACTGCCGAACAGCGTGGCCTGGAAGTGATTATTGCCGGTGCCGGTGGTGCAGCCCATCTACCTGGTATGGTAGCCTCCAAAACCATATTGCCCGTGCTTGGTGTGCCCATTCAGTCGCAGGCACTCAACGGCCTTGATTCGCTGTTATCGATTGCACAAATGCCCGGTGGCATCCCCGTCGGGACGTTAGCGATCGGCAAGCCTGGCGCAACCAATGCCGCTTTACTGGCAGCGGCCTTACTGGGTAACAAATATCCCGTGATTCGGGAAGCGGTACGCCATTTCCGCAAGCGGCAAACGGAAACGGTCCTGGGTGAACCTGACCCACGAGGTCGTATATAGTGAATGTTGGCATTATAGGTGGCGGGCAGTTGGCCCGCATGCTGGCACTCGCCGCATACCCATTAGGTTTGCAGGTTCAAATACTTGATCCAGACAATAGCGCCTGTGCCGGCCAGGTTGCTCCCCTGATTCAGGGTAGCTATGGCGATAAGGTGCAACTGGCGCGACTCGCGGACTGGGCAGATGTCATCACCTTTGATTTTGAAAATGTGCCCGCTGATACCGCCCGGTTTCTGGAACAACACGTGGCGTTTTACCCGCCTGCACATGCACTGGCAGTAGCTCAGGACCGCCTGAGTGAAAAAAACCTGTTTGAAGCACTCAGGATTCCGATTCCGCCTTTTGCAGCCATATCCAGCCTGGATGATCTGCGCCATGCAGTACAACAACTGGCATTACCCGCTGTTCTGAAAACCTGTCGCCTGGGTTACGATGGCAAGGGCCAATATATTCTGCGTACCCGGAATGACATTGAACCTGCCTGGCAAGAACTGGGTGGTGTGCCGCTGATTCTGGAGCGTTTTGTACCCTTTGCACGAGAGGTTTCAATGCTGGCCGTGCAAGGAAAGGGACAGCAACATAAGGGTAAGCCAATTGCCTTTTATCCACTGGTGGAAAATTTTCATCGTGATGGCATTCTATGTCTATCAAAAGCGCCGTTTTTTGCAACCGGTCTGGAAGATCAGGCACACCGTTACGCTCATGCGCTGCTAGATGCCCTGGATTACGTTGGTGTACTGGCAATTGAGTTTTTTGTCACCGAGGATGGCCAGCTCATTGCCAACGAAATAGCGCCCCGCGTTCACAACACCGGCCATTGGACCATTGAGGGCGCAATCACCAGCCAGTTTGAGAATCACTTGCGCGCCATTCTCGGATTGCCGCTCGGCTCGACTACCGCTATCGGTTATTCAGCGATGCTAAATAGCATTGGTACGATGCCTGAACAGGCAACCGGACTGGCAATCCCTGATGTCCACTACCACAGTTATGGCAAGGTGCCGCGTCCTGGTCGCAAGGTCGGTCATCTCACCTTGCAAGTCACCGAGCCGCATACATTGCGGGTGGAGTTGGCGCCAGTACTATCACTGATGGGCTACCCGGTCGATGAATTCGACTGAAACGGGCTAATTATAAGGTAATATCAAATATCATGAGCAATCTGCTACGGGAACACGCAGAACAACAATTTGCTGAAGAGTTACACGTGTTGGCAGAATCAGATCAACGTCCCCGCCCACCAGGTTGGCATTTATCGCCCTGGGCGGTCGCCACCTACCTGTTGGGTGGAATGCTGGACAATGGCTTTGTCGTCACGCCTAAATACATTGGTAACCGCCGTTTAATCGAGATTGCTGTTGCGACCTTGGCGACTGACCGCGCCCTGTTGTTGCTAGGCGTACCCGGTACGGCGAAAACCTGGGTATCGGAACATCTTGCTGCCGCCATTTCCAGTGACTCGACCGCACTCGTACAGGGCACCGCCGGTACCAGTGAGGAAGCGGTTCGTTATGGCTGGAACTATGCGCGACTGCTCGCTGAAGGCCCTTCGCTGGAGGCCCTCGTCCCGAGCCCGATTATGCGTACCATGCAAAGCGGTAGTATCGCCCGACTTGAAGAATTGACCCGTATTCCATCGGATATACAGGATTCATTTATCACGATTCTGTCGGAAAAAGTTCTGCCGGTTCCTGAACTGGATACCGAAGTGCAAGCGAGGAAAGGCTTTAACCTGATTGCCACGGCGAATGATCGTGATCGAGGTGTTAACGAGTTATCCAGTGCGCTAAAACGTCGCTTTAATACTGTAGTACTTCCCACACCCGACTCGCTGGAAAGGGAGGTCGAGATAGTCCGGCAGCGGGTAGCCGCTATCGGTCAAGCGCTGGAGTTACCTGCCGAAGCACCGGCGCTGGAAGAAATTCGTCGTCTGGTGACAATTTTCCGTGAACTTCGCGTCGGTATAACGATGGACGGTAAATCCAAGCTGAAAACACCGAGTGGAACATTGAGTGTTGCTGAAGCCATTTCAGTGCTTAACAATGGTCTGGCGCTGTCTGCACATTTTGGTGATGGACGATTGCAGGCAGGTGATATCGCATCTGGCTTGGTCGGTGCTGTTATCAAGGATCCGGTACAGGATCCTATCGTTTGGCGCGAATATCTGGAAACGGTTCTCAAAGAGCGTGACGGCTGGAAAGACCTGTACCGCGCCTGTCGTGATATCTCGTAAGCTGCTTGCATGATGAGCGGCTCTACGATCCTTGGCATTCGCCACCATGGACCAGGCTCAGCACGTAGCGTCCTAAAAGCACTGGCAGAATTACAACCCGATCTAATCCTGGTTGAAGGGCCACCTGATGCCCAGTCAGTGTTATCGCTGGCGGCGGATGCAGACATGAAGCCCCCGGTGGCGATGCTGCTTTATGACCCCACCGAGCCCCGTCGCGCGGCCTATTACCCCTTTGCGGAGTTCTCCCCGGAATGGCAAGCCATTCGTTACGGGTTGCACAACGAGATACCTGTCCGGTTGATGGATTTGCCGCAAGCTATCCGTATTGGTTTGGAAGTCCAGGCAGAAGAGGAAACCGCCAAGGCGGAAAAAGCAGCGACAGAGGAACAGGTAGAAGCTGCACAGTTGCAGGAAGCCACTGAAACCCTTGATGAGGGTGCATCCGATACCGCACCTGATGACACCGAGACGATCGAAAATAGCGAGTGCAATAAATATAGTGACAAAGACGACGCAGGTGATGACGCTCGGGTTGAGGATGACGAGGATTGGGTTGAGGATGAGCTTTTGCTGCCCGACATTCGTCATGATCCACTACATTGGGTTGCACAAGCGGCCGGTTATGGTGACGGTGAGCGTTGGTGGGAGCATCTGGTTGAGCAACGCCAGGATAGCGGTGAGTTGTTTGAGGCCATTTTGGAGTTGATGACTGCATTAAGGGATGAAGCCGACAAGCCATCAGCAGAACACAGTAATAGTCATGAAGCAGATGCGCCATCCTCAGCGGAAATCATGGAAAATCGTCGTGAAGCCGCCATGCGAAACCAGTTGCGAGCCGCAAAAAAAGAGGGATTCGAGCGGATTGCTGTCGTTTGCGGTGCATGGCACGCACCTGCTTTGATGAACTTGCCAACGGCGCGTGTGGATAATGCTCAACTAAAAGGTTTACCGAAGCGCAAACTAACGGCAACCTGGGTGCCATGGACGCATGGCCGGCTAACCTACAGCAGTGGTTATGGTGCGGGGGTGACTGCGCCCGGCTTCTATCAGCACCTGTGGGACAGTGATGGTGAACCGACTATCCACTGGATGGCGCGTATTGCCCAGCTGTTGCGTGAACACGATCTATCCGCCTCCACTGCCAGTGTGATTGAAGCAACTCGGTTGGCAGAGGCGTTGGCTGCCTTACGTGACCGACCTCAACCGACGATGGATGAGCTCAATGAAGCGGCGCATGCTGTACTCTGTCAGGGTGAAACTGCCTTGCTGCAGCTGATCGAAGAAAAACTGATGATTGGTGAGCGCTTGGGTGAAGTGCCCGAACGTACACCGCTATTGCCGCTGCAACAGGATTTGCAGCGATTGCAGAAACGGTTACGGCTAAAGCCGGAAGCAGGCAGGCGATCACTGGAGTTTGATTTACGTAAACCAAATGATCTGGAACGCAGCCAATTACTGCATCGCTTGAGATTGCTTGGTGTTTATTGGGGTACACCAAAACATACCAGTGGTAAGGGAACCTTTAAGGAAGGCTGGCAGTTGCATTGGAAACCGGAACTCACTGTTGCTGTGATTGAGGCCAACCTGTGGGGTAATACGGTGTTGGCGGCTGCCACCAGCCGTGCCTGCAGGCTGGCAAATGAAAGTGATCAACTGAGTGCATTAACCGAGCTGGTTGAGCAGATACTATGGGCCGAGTTACCCGATGCCATTGGTACAGTCATGGAACGACTGCAAAACATCGCTGCCTTGACCAGCGATATTCCGCATTTGATGGAGAGCTTACCGCCACTGGTGCGGATATTGCGCTATGGCAATGTGCGCCAAACCGATGTGGGTGTGGTCAAACACGTCGTTGATGGGCTGATTGCCCGTATTGCTATTGGACTACCCGCAGCATGCAGCTCACTGGATGATGAAGCTGCACAAGCCATTTTTGTGCATATTCAGGCGATGCAAAATGCGACAGGTTTGTTGCAAGATGCCGAACAAACCGCTATCTGGCAGGGTGCTTTGACACGATTGATCGATCAAGCTGATCTTCATGGGCTGATTGCCGGTTATGCGTGCCGACTGCTTTTTGAACAGCAGGGACTATCACCGGAAGAGACCACCCGCCGAATGGGATTAGCGCTATCGACTGCGAGTGAGCCTGCGCAAGCAGCGGCTTGGCTGGAAGGGTTTCTGCACGGTAGTGGTTTATTGCTACTGCATAATGATGTGCTATGGGAAATAGTAGATACCTGGATAACCGGTTTGAATGCTGAAGCCTTTATGGTACTTGTACCTTTGTTACGGCGCACATTTTCCCATTATTCAGCGCCGGAAAGACGACAATTAGGTGAGCGTGTCAAGCAGGATCATGCTGCATCACGTACCCCGACAGCGGCAGATCGTGATATACAGGTGGAACGTGCTAATTTGGTATTGCCCACACTGGCGCGTTTGCTGGGAATAACGTGATGCGTCCAAACTATTAAATTATAGTGGAACCAATCAAATTTGATTAATTGATTCCGCTATATCCGTCTGTTTTAACGCACAAATTATCACTATAAATTGTTCCGGTTTATAGTATTTGCGCTATATTGCCGAACGCAACAGGCGCTTTGCGGCCAATCGACCCACTCGTTCGTTATCTTGTAAAACGCTGATACGATGTAATGGCACAGGGGGCTTTACGACGCTGGTGACAAGCAGTATCCTTACCAACCGAAACTATTGATCATATTGGTTTCTGGAGAGATGGCCGAGCGGCTGAAGGCGCTCCCCTGCTAAGGGAGTATGGGTATAAAACGCCCATCGAGGGTTCGAATCCCTCTCTCTCCGCCAATGACTGAAAGCCAACCAGAATTTGACAAAGTGCGGGCTAATCACCATAATTTTCCGCCTTCAACCAAAGCTGCCTGAGACTTTGAGAGATAGGGTGGTTTCCGGGGTTCGAAAACCCTCTCCACGTACATACGCCAATCTGTCCGCAAAAGCGAGTTTCATCGTTATAGCGCAAACACTATAAATTGGAACACTTCATAGTGTTTGCGCTATAACGGGGCGGCGGATAAGACCCGATGACGGAAAAATCGAAGGCTTTTGGCGGCCGATGCCGGCTTGATCCGCATTGCTGTGCGGCGTGAAGCGCCAGGCAACACGCGGATGGAATCCGCCGCCCCGTTGCTGCGGGCGCGAATGCATCTGCGGCAACAACTTGATTGGCAGATCGGTCACGCGCTGATTGCGAGCTTTGCCTTTGCGGTCTCGTGGGTAGTTGGGAAAGGATTCCAGGAAACGCTTAACTTCAACCTGTAATGGGAAGCGGCCAGACGCATAGCTTTTCAGAGCTTCCTGAATGATGCTGGCGATAGGCTCATCACGCACCAGTATCTTGCCCTGTCCAGAGGTCTTTTGGTATCGGTAGCCCACGAAACACCAATAGCCGTTCTTAAGGCGGGATTTCATACAGTTTAGGGGGTTGCTCGGAGTTCTTCCGGCGTTGGTGCTGGGATACACCAGCCAGCAGGTTCTCAACCAGAACACTGTCGGAATCGTCGCCAAACTCAATGGATGACGATTCTGATGTCGCGCCCGCCTTGGCAATAGCGCCTCTGAGCTGCAGGTGGGTGACAAGCCCTCCCGCGAGCGAGCCTGGATATATTGTCAATAATGGCCACACGAGGGTTTTTGCTCATGTGAGCCAGCATGGCCTGTATTCCAGGGTGCCTGGTCAGGCTACCGGACACATCATCGGTAAAGACCTTCTCAACCTCATAACCGAATATATTGGCTCACTGCAGGAAGTAGATGAGATGCTGGATAATCTGCTCCGCCGTCTTTTTTACCAGCGCTAGCGCTAATCGAGTTGCGCAGGGTCGCCGTGCTTTGGTTTATTGATCAAACTTTTTGGGTTTGAACGAAGGGTAGCAATCCGTTTTGGCGTTTTTTCATTCATTTTGAACCAAGCCAGACTGACCTGTTAAACAATAAATCGGGAAAAGTTCACACACTGTCCGGCAGTTTTCTGAGTTGGCATCTGATTTGCTGTTGCTTTTTTTCAGCAAGACGCTTTCTGTGAAGCGTTGTGACTCCCTGTACACTTGAAAGGAGGGTTAGCTTTATGAGTATGACGATACCGACCAGCGCACGTTTAATGAGCGCTCCTGAATATCAGATTGTTACACGGGTCTTCGGGAATACATTGCCCTGGAGGCAAAGAATTATTGTCACGAATGGAGCCGGTTTGAATAATCGTCCATTTACGATTCCGACTGCATTAGTCAGAGTATTATTGGGTACGGCGGCCAGTGGTTTTTTGGCTCCGGTTACGGCAGCGTTGGGCTCATTGACGAGCTTTATCAATCTGGGTTATCTCATGAATGTAGGCAGCGCCTATTCGACTCTTGAAACGAGCCATCAGGGTTTGCTGGTTCATGAGACAGCGCATGTTTGGCAAGGAAAGAACAGCACGTTGGCTTTAAGTTACGTGTTTAATTCGTGCATCAATCAATGCGTACGGGGAGGTGCCGCCTATAACTATAGAGCCGGGGGAAATTGGAGCGACTATGGTGTTGAGCAGCAAGCTTCGATTATCGAAGATTGGTTCAATGCAGGAGAACCGACTTCCGGTCCGTTGTGGGGATATATTGATGGTTATGTTAGGCAGGGGATTACATGATTTCTCTAAAATCTTTGCTTCCTTGTTATCGTGCGTGGCGATATGCGCCCTATTGATTGCATGCTATCCGGTGACTCGTTCAAAGGGCGTGATCAGGGATGAACAAGGCTTTCCTGTTGCGAACGCAATTGTGAGAATTGGCGGCAGGTCAGCAAAGTCGGAAAAATTGATAACCAAGCCGGATGGAGTATTTGATTTTGGCGATATCAAAATAACGTCGCATCAAGAGCCGATAGAGATTGAACTGACTGTTGAGAAGGAGGGATTTGATAGATTTACTAAAAAATTGGTTTTTAATGCTACTAATAGTGATGAGATCGTGTTGCGAAGATCGATGTACTGATTTTTTGTGGGTAGTGAGTCAAACCTGAATTGTGGCGTGAATATCCACCTTGGGAGCTGTTTTAAAAATCTGACTGACGGGAAGCGAAATTAAGCCTCAAGCCAATCTGCGGATCAGGGTCACGATCATGCTGATTTGGATCATGGCCTCGCTGTTGCGGGTGAGCGTCTCATATAGCCAGGCTCAGATAAAATGATTTAAAGGACATCATTGATTGAAGAGTTCATCGATGGAGCAATAGCGTTGTTTACGGACGGCTTTGGCGTGTGCCCATTGATGTTCGACCGGATTGAGGTCCGGTGAATAGGCAGGCAGGTATTCGAGGCGATGGCCGGCGTTGCCCGGCGCGTCCTTGATGTCCTGTCGTTTGTGGAACGTGGCATTATCCATGACGATCACCGATGCGGGTGGTCATTGGGGTAAGAGCACCTGCCGGGGCCAGGCGTAAAAGACATCCGTGTTGATCGTGGACGGGAACAGACCG
>PDWJ01000080.1_pt1 | contig 125252 bp, 121 predicted proteins | sample 1430881 | NCBI WGS metagenome assembly PDWJ01 (sample SAMN01162460, study PRJNA174530) | Oral metagenome, whole genome shotgun sequencing project. | biome: Marine environment; feature: Marine mammal; material: Swab sample of the gingival sulcus; isolation source: swab sample of gingival sulcus... | reverse complement strand
TTTTCGCTCTGATATTTTACTGCACTTTTGGTATCTATTTTTTAATGGCATTTTAGAGGCTTAACACATTTTTTGTGTTTTTTGCTTCCTAAGCCCCTATCTTGTTATACTCTGTGTTCCTGTCGGCTTATGCTTGGGAGGGATTCAGTATGTACTTACATGCCTCAAGAACGTTACTGAAAAAGGAGTCTGGTTGTCTTTTGAGAAAAAAGCAGAACTCAGGGAAATAGTGACGGCTAGTATCAATAATTCAGAGGAGGTCTCGTGCTCACGTTGATGCTTTTGGTGATGGTGGTTTTCCTTGTCCTCGGATTCCCTTTAATGGTCCCAATCATTGCCGGGCCGCTGGTTGTTGTCAAAGGTTATTTTTCATCGCTTCCCTTTTCTTTGTTACTCCAGCAAATGATCTCCGGTGTTCGACTTATGTCGCTGATTGCTATTCCCCTGTTTATTTTTGCAGCAAATATTATGACGCGTGGAACTACTGCGGATCGTCTGATTACATTTGTCGTTAAATTTGTGGGACATTTGCCGGGTGGTTTAGCTATTGCCACGTCTGGAGCCTGCACAGGATTTGGATCCATCTCCGGTTCTACCCAGGCAACTGTTGTTGCCATCGGTCAACCCTTGCTGCCACGTTTGTTGAAATTTGGATATTCCAGTTCTTATGCCATGGCTCTAATTATCTGTGCATCCAATATTGCCCTGTTAATTCCGCCCTCCATAGGCATGATTCTTTACGGGGTCGTTACTGGGAATTCCGTTGGAGAACTGTTTATTGCTGGTATCGGACCAGGTATTCTTATTCTCATTCTCTTTTCAATTTACAGCTATTTTCATGCCAAATGGCATCATATTCCTCTGCCGGAAAAAGCTACCTGGAAAGAACGCTGGGAAGCGACCAAGCGCGCACTCCCTTCATTTGTTTTCCCTGTGTTGATTATCGGTGGTATCTACTCTGGGACGTTCAGCCCCAACGAGGCTGCAGGGGTGAGTATCCTCTATGCGCTTTTTCTGGAAATGTTTTGTTACAAGTCCATTAAATGGCAGGAAATCCCAGAAATAGCCCTGGAAACCGGGGTGATTACCGGTGTGGTTTTTATACTCCTGTCCATGGGCGCAGCCTTCTCCTGGGTTGTCACCTTTGCCAGGATTCCCAACATGATCCTGCCGGTTGTGTTTGGTCCAGATCCCAGCCTCTACCATACACTGATCATCATAACTCTGGCCTACTTTCTCGCCTGCATGTTCATTGACAACGTGGTTGTTATCATGGTTCTGACCCCGGTGCTTTACCCTATCGCCATGAACGTCGGCATTGATCCGATTGCTTTAGGGGTTATTGTCACGCTTCAAGCTGCAATAGGGGCGGCGACCCCACCCTTTGGCTGCAATATTTTTACAGCGATTGCCATATTCCGGAGACCCTATTTAGAGGTGGTTCGGGAGACGCCGGTTTTTATTGCTATCCTGGTGATTGTATCGGCTGTTATAATGGTGTATCCAGAAGTTGGTCTTTTCTTAAGAGATCTTGCTTACAATAAATAAACAAAGCATCATAACAGCTTTATATAAAGAAGGAGCCTGGTATGTCAAAATTTGCTTATGATAGCGGCAGATTAAATCTTCCTTTCGTTGGGCACTGCACCTTTGCTAAATCGCCAATCTGTACTGACCTCGATACGTTAGATGCCGATGTTGCTGTCCTTGGTGTCCCCAATGATATGGGCGGTCAGTATCGTTCCGGGTCTCGTTTTGGGCCGCGTGCAATACGAGAAGCATCAACTCTCTTTTCCTTTGGTCATGGTGGCGCCTATGATCATGAGGATGATATAACGTACCTGACAGAAGAACAGGTACGGATCGTCGATGTTGGCGATGCCGATATTATCCATACGGATATGGAAAAGAGTCATGCTAACACAGAGGCTGCCATCCGCAAAATTATAGAAAAAAGAGCAATGCCGTTAATTCTCGGTGGTGACCATTCTATCACTGCTCCGGCTATCAAGGCATTTTCCGGTGGAGCCCCTTTTCATGTTGTTCACTTTGATGCCCACATTGATTTTGTCGATCAGCGTCACGGGGTCAGATATGGACACGGTAATCCTATGCGCCGGGCCTCGGAAATGCCTCATGTGACCGGATTCACTCAGCTGGGTATCAGGAATGTTTCCTCTTCCAACAGTCAGGACTATGCCTACGCCCGAGAGTGTGGATCTGACATCATTTCTGTCAGGCAGGTAAGGGCGATGGGAAAAGACGAGGTCCTTAAACGAATTCCTGCCGGTGTCAACTACTACATCACTATCGACATTGACGGATTCGACCCATCAATTGCCCCGGGAACAGGGACGCCAAGTCATGGAGGGTTCATCTATTATGAAGTCCTCGAGCTTCTCCAGGGGCTTGCTAAACAGGGGCATGTCGTTGGTATGGATCTTGTGGAGGTCTCCCCACCTTATGACCCGACAGGGATCACTTCAATTCTTGCCGCACAGGTACTGATGAATGCTGTTGGCTTTATTTATTATGAGAAGGCAGCGCAGTGAAAAAACGGGGTCAAGCAGTAATAGGTGCTGTTGCTCCGAAATAAACGAAAAACTTTGCGCTCAGCATACGTTGTCAGCTCTCATTTTTTGTGATGCCTGCTGAGCAGGTTCATGGACGCTTTAGAGGAAAGATACAGCATCTGGCTCAGGAGGAAGGTGTCCCTGTGGCAGTGTGGCACCGCATGCAGTAGGGGTCGAGCTCGCTAAAGATATCCAGACCGAAGCCGTAGGCCACCGCCATGCAGCCACCACAGACAGGGCGAATCGAGCAGTCTTTACAGGGTTCTGGACCCTGCCGGTATTGGCGGGCCTGTTTACTGTGATAGAGGTCTTTCAGATCGGTCGTGAGGAGGTTGCCGAGAGGGGAGGGCAGTTTACGGCAGGCATGGACCTCGCCGTCGGGCAGGAGAGAGAGGAAGTTAAAGGCAGCACCACAGCCGAAGCCTGTGCATCCTCCTGTCAGGGTGCATCCAGTGGTTTCCAGGCAGTGGTTGAAGAGGTTGTCCTTGAGGGCCATATGCGGAGCCTGTCTGGCGGCTTGCAGGTAGTCGTGAAGGAACTGCTCGTACGACTCCGGCTGCACCGACGCCAGGGCCGCACCTTCACCAACCATGGCGAGGCGATTGAAGGTGAACAGGTCAACCTTTCCCCTGAGCAGCTCGGCGAGATCCAGGACTTGGGCCTGGTTGGCCCTGGTCAGGGTCAGCATCACCATGGAATAGATGTCGTATTCCTTGAGTAGTTCGAGAAAATCGAGGGTTCGGGCAAAGTGGCCGACTCCGCGGATATAGTCATTGTGTGGCTGCAGACCTTCAAGGCTCACCTGGAAGAACGCTGGAGGATTGATGGCGATGATTCGCTCCAGAGTAGTCCTGTCAGTGGGGTTGCCAAGGATCGCCGTCAGCAACCCAAGAGCTGCGGCCTTTTCGTAGAGTCGGTCAAAATGCGGGGAAAGCAGGGGGTTGCCACCGGAAAAACTTACCTGGCCGGCAACATGGTGACTTCGGCAAAATCGGTGGAGCTGCTCCAGTATGGCAAGTCCCTGTGCCAGGCTCATGGGGTTTCGGTCGCTGCGATCATAACAGTGCCGGCAGTGGAGGTCACAGCGCTGAGTCAGGTGCCACTGCAGGGTGAAGGTCTCGGCTGCGAGGACATTCTCATTCCAGCCGGCCATTGCAAGGTCGGCGCTGCGGCGAATCTGTGATCCCGGGCTGAGGAGCAGGCCTTCTTTGGCAGCGGCATCGAGGATCTCGTCGATGACCTTGACACTTGTTGCTGCATCAGCGGCAACGGCATGGCTGTCAAGCCCCTCAAGGATCATTTTCAAGGCCAGCAACTGGTGTCCGCTTGTCTGGACGATCCGCACCTTTTCGTTAGATCCTGGGCGGTAGACAAGTATGAACTCTTGCCCAGGAGTCACTTTTCCGGCATCACCAGTACGAATTAGTTCGCTCAGTCCGTTCCAGGCAACCTCAACGATTTCCAGGGCCGGATTGACCTGCAGCTGGTCCACTGGTTGTGGTACCGGGATGTTTTCGATCCGGTGCCGTGCAAGATCAACGGCGGCAAGATCTTCGAGCCAGGGGAGGAGGGTACACAAGGAGGAGGGAGGAAAACCTTCTGGTTCAGGAAGGCTTGTCAGGGGATGTATCTGGGCAAGCGTCTGTGCACACAGGGGAAAGAGGTCCTCAAACCTGGTTAGACATGCTGGATTCAGAAGGTGCTCCAGTTCCTGAGGTTATTAGAAAACAGCAAAGCCGACCTCAAAGGAAGCCGGCTTTGCTACAGGTAATCTGCGTGCGACCTGCACGCGGCGTGTTTAACCGCTTCAGCCGCTTCCTGCGGGTTTCTTTTTTTTGATAATTTCTTCTGCAGCCTCAACAGCCTGTTCTGCTGTATCCTTGGCCTCTTCTCCTGCCTGTTCGACAGCCTGTTCAGCAGCGTCTCCGGCTTGCTCTGCTACCTTTTCGACAGCATCTCCAGCCTTTTCCGCGGTTTCTTCAGCAGCGCTCACGGCGCTGTCAGCACTACCGCCTCAGCCACTTGCTGCGGGTTTCTTTTTAATAACCGTTTCGGTGCCACCTGCACCGGGCTTGGCACCTCAGCCGCTTGCTCCGGCATCTTTACTCGCTTCAGCGCTACCTGCGCTGGGTTTCGCACCTCAGCCGCTCCCAGCTGCATGGGCTCCGGGTAGGGATATTCCCCCAGAGCCGAGCAGGCTTGCTACACCGAGTCCGGCGAGCAGTTTTTTCAGCTTGTCATTGCTCATGGTTACCTCCATTAAGGTTGGAACCGCATGGAAAGGAAGGGCCACTTGACCCATCCCTATCACGCAAACAGTACCTGAGTTCATCTAGAGTGTCAAGCGCTGAAGAACCTGGTTGCCGCAGAATACAGAGTACTTCTTTATGATAAAGGATTGCCTGCCGACGGGGATTACCGCTGCAGCTCAGCACCCTTTTTTCTGCAGACAAGTAAAAGGGTAAATCTCTCACAGGTCGAAGGTCGTTTGTCAACTAGGCTCCATGCATGTCCATGGGGAGGAGGCAGCCTGCTTTGGCTGCTGTGTCTTGTTATCGTGGCAACGGTATGACCACTATGCAAGCTGTTCAGGTGCCAATGGCATGGAGTTTGAAATCGTAATTGAGTGATTGGCCGGCCAGTGGATGGTTGTAATCCACAGTGACCTCATCATTGTCAACCGACAAGACTGTGGCCGGAATCTGCTGCGCTTCTCCTTCACGTTCGACGTTCAGCGATAAGATCATGCCGGGTTTCGGGTCAATGCGTCCTGCAAAGGTGGATTTTGGCAGGGTATGCACTAATTCCTTATGATAGCTGCCATAGGCATCTTCCGGGAGCACACGCACTGACCGTGTTTCCCCGGGCTCCATGCCGAGCATACATGCCTCCACAGCTTTAAGAATCCGGCCAGAACCTATTTGCACGATGACCGGTTTTTTTTCGGGAACTTCCTCGATTACTTCTCCAGAATCAAGGGTTACGATATAGCTGACGGTTACGGTGTCTGTGAATTGAACCGGACACATAGTACTCCTTGAACATGGTTGGGTTTATTTGAAGGTGGATACCGCATGTATGTTGCGTAGTCTCTACGGTTTTGCCAAAAAAGTCGTTCTGTGTGGAGGGGTACCCCCCTGACCGATAACGCGAAGAGTGTACTTTTTTTTGTGAAGGATTGCCATTGAAATACGTACAGCGGGTACCTGGCCTTACCGGGCTGAGGCTTTACCCCTCTGACCCCTTCGAGACACTTGACAAATGGATTCAAACCAATACAGTGCTGTCTCTGAGGTGGCGAAAGCGAGGAAACAGTTTTTTTCCTGGGATGTAAGGGACAATATCTCTTTGAGCAGGTCAGACAATGGTTGAGCTTGATTTTAGCAAAAGCAGTGATGGATTGTTACCGGCAATAGTCCAGGATAGTAGTAGTGGTCAGGTGCTGATGCTTGCCTATATAAACGAGTTGGCCTGGCAGCGTACGGTGGAAACAGGAAAGGCCCACTTCTGGAGCCGTTCGCGGCATAAACTCTGGCTCAAGGGAGAATCCTCAGGGCACGTACAGCTGGTGCGGGAGATCTTTGTGGACTGCGATCTAGATACCGTGGTGCTTAAAGTGGAGCAGCTTGGCGGTGCAGCATGTCACAAGGGTTTTCGTAGTTGTTTTTACAGAAAGGTTGTCGATGGGCAGCTGCGTGAGACTGAAGATCAAGTGTTTGACCCGGCAGAAGTGTACGGAAGCTAAAGGTACCGGTGCACTATTTGTAGCCTCTGTTTGAAAAAAGAAAGTCAACCCGGTAAAAGAGGAAGGAAGAGACATCTTTTGCCGCAGATGATGAGGAGTCGACAATGCCCATATTGAAGCTGGGGCTTCCCAAGGGTAGCCTCGAAAAGGCGACGATTGAGCTGTTTGCCAAGTCAGGCTGGCGTATCAAGATGCTGTCGCGCAACTATTTCCCGGAGGTGGATGATCCGGAGCTGGAGTGCTCTATCTGTCGTCCGCAGGAGATGTCAAGGTATATTGAGTCCGGGATGCTGGATGCGGGAATCACCGGTAAGGACTGGACACTGGAGAACGACTCCGATGTGGAGGTGGTCGCTGACTTAGTGTATTCCAAGGTCAGTAAGAGACCAACCCGCTGGGTTATCGCCGTTCCTGGCGATTCTCCCATCACCAGGGTTGAAGAGCTCAACGGTAAACGCGTTGCCACTGAACTGGTCAATGTGACCAGAAATTTTTTTAACGCCCGCGATCTGCAAGTAGATGTTGCTTTTTCCTGGGGAGCCACTGAAGCCAAGGCGGTTTCAGGGCTTGCTGACGCGATCGTCGAAGTCACTGAAACCGAGTCCACCCTCCGAGCCCACGGATTGCGGGTTATCTACGAGATCATGCAGTCCAACACGCAGTTTATTGCCGGAAAAAAGGCATGGGCAGACCCGTGGAAACGTGAAAAGATTGAAAATATCGCGTTGCTCTTGCAGGGAGCACTCCGGGCAGATCGCATTGTCGGACTTAAGATGAATGTTCCGCAACCGCGTCTTGAAGAGATAATACACCTCTTACCAAGTCTTAACGCTCCTACTGTTGCAAAGCTGTACAAGATGGACTGGTTTTCTGTGGAAACGGTGATCTCTGAACATCAGGTCCGGGATCTGGTTCCACGGCTGAAAAAAATAGGGGCTGAGGGCATTATTGAGTATGCCCTCAACAAGGTGATTTGAGGCTGTTACGCCGTCCGACACCAGCAGGTTATGGAAAAGCGTCTTCCTTTTAACCGGGTTGAGTTTGTCTGCTCAGCCTTTACCCTCAAGCAGCTGCCACAGTCCAAGCTCCCTGAAATCGCCTTTGCGGGCAGGTCGAATGTGGGAAAATCCAGCCTGCTCAATCGCCTGTTGAACAGAAAAAGACTGGTAAAGACGAGTTCCAAGCCCGGCAAGACCCAGAGTTTGAATTATTTTTTGGTGGATGAGGTACTCCATCTGGTGGATCTCCCCGGATATGGCTACGCCAAGGTCTCCCAGCACCTGCAGCTGCAGTGGCAGGAGATGATCACCGCCTATCTGCTTGACAGGGAACAGCTGGTCATGGTGGTGGTTATCATGGATGTGCGGCATTCTCTTAAAGAGTATGACCGGATGCTTGTGTCCTGGCTACAGCATCAGCACATACCTTACCTGCCGGTCTACACCAAGGCCGACAAGTTGTCGGGCAATCAGCTGTATCGTAACGCCTCTGCCCTCGATGCTGGGCTGAATATTTCAGCACGTGCACGGGTACTGGCTTCTGCCCGGGATGGGCGAGGTATAGCCGAACTGCAGAGCAGGCTTGCAATGCTTACTTAAAGCTGGTAGTTGTTTTTCTATGAAAGTGTCTGCACTGAATTTCTGCAGAAGTGAAAGGTGTGCTGTTAATTGCAACGCGTTAAGAGGGCCATTCCGATGGAACGCAAGCATGACCTGAAATGCTGGGAGATCATGGATTGCAAGTCCGATGAGCAACAGCAATGCCCATCCTACCGGGAAGAAACGCCTTGCTGGGAGGTCATGCGCAAGCTTGACAGTCCCTGTGTCAATGTCTGTAGCGATTGTCTGGTGTATATATCCCATGCGAAAAATGGGGAAACGATCCTCAGTGACAAGGAAATTGCCTATATTTTCAGGCAACGAGGGCTGACCCCTGGACAAAAGGGTATCTGTTGCCCCCGCTATCAGATTGTTGAGGCTGAAGACCACTCCTGAGTCCCTGGCGTAAGGGTATTACGGAAAAAACCTTCCTGTGCATGTCTGCCTGGCAGTACATGCACAGGAAGGTTTTTTTTGGGGGAGGGGAGAAGGGTGTTTACCGGTCAGTCTGACTTCAACACCGCAAGAAAGGCCCGCTGGGGAATATCAACGTTGCCCACGGTTTTCATTCGTTTCTTTCCAGCCTTTTGTTTTTCCAGAAGTTTGCGCTTCCGGGTAATATCGCCTCCATAGCATTTGGCTGTAACATCCTTTCTTAGCGCCGATATTGTTGTCCTTGCGATAATATTTCCACCTATTGCTCCTTGAATGGCAATTTTAAACATCTGTCGGGGAATCTCTTCCTTGAGCTTTTCACAGGCTTTGAGTCCGCGTTCCCTGGCCTTGCTGCTGTGCACTAGCTGACTGAGCGCGTCCACCTGCTCACCGTTGACCAGGATATCGAGTTTAACCAGAGTGCTTTTTCGATACTCGAGTAACTCATAATCAAAGGAACCGTACCCTTGAGTGATCGATTTGAGCCGGTCATAGAAGTCATAAATAACTTCGGCAAGCGGTAGCTCACAGGTGAACTCAATCCGGTTGGGCATGGGGTAGTGGTAGTTGGTATTCTCACCGCGTCGTTCCATGCACAGGGTCATGACCACGCCCATATAGCGTTCTGGTATATGGATGGTCGCCTTGATATAGGGCTCCTCGATATGGTCTATGGCGCCAGGATCTGGATAGTAGGCGGGGTTATCGACCTCAATCATGGTCTTGTCCTGCATGTAGCAGTGATAGCGAACCGAGGGCACGGTGAGGATCAGCGAGACATCGAACTCACGCTCCAGGCGTTCCTGAACAACCTCCAGATGGAGGAGGCCAAGAAACCCACAGCGAAACCCGAAGCCCAATGCCGCAGAGCTGTCTTTCTGGAAACTCAGGGCGGCGTCGTTGAGCTTGAGTTTTTCCAGGGCCCGGGCCAGGTCTTCGTAGTCGTCCGTGGAGATCGGATAAATAGAGGAGAAAACTACCTGCAGTACTGGCTGAAAGCCGGGCAAGGGAGCATGGCAGGGAGATTCCTTGAGCGTAATGGTGTCGCCGGGGGCTGTATCGGAGACCGTCTTGACGCCAGCGATGATGTAGCCGACCTGGCCGGCTGATAGCTCTGGTTGCGGCGACCGGCTTAGCTTGAAGAGGCCGACCTCCTCAACCTTGTACTCAGCACCATTAGACATGAACTGAATGAGAGCACCGGGTTTGAGAGTGCCGTTGATAACCCGTACGGAAATAACTGTGCCCCGGTAGGCATCATACTGGGCGTCGAAGATAAGGGCCTGCAAAGGTGCCAGTGGATCACCCTCAGGGGGGGGGAGCAGTTCAACTATAGCTTCGAGGATATCCTGCACACCTTCACCGGTTTTGGCACTGCAGAGCCTGATGGCATTACCGTCGAGGCCGAGATCGTCCTCAATCTGGCTGCGAACCTTGTCAGGTTCGGCAGCAGGGAGGTCGATTTTGTTGATCACAGGGATGATTTCTAGATCATTTTCCATGGCGAGGTAGAGGTTTGCAAGTGTTTGCGCCTCGACGCCCTGGGCAGCATCAATGAGCAGCAGTGCCCCTTCACAGCTCGCCAGGGCCCTGGATACCTCGTAGCTGAAATCCACATGTCCGGGGGTGTCAACCAGGTTGAGGATGTAGGCCTTGCCGTCTTTTGCCGTAAAAGGCAGGCATACCGTCTGGCTTTTAATGGTGATACCACGTTCGCGTTCAATGTCCATGGTATCAAGGAGCTGGTCTTTGAATTCCCGCTCGGATACCTGGTCACAGACCTGAATCATGCGGTCGGCCAGGGTCGATTTCCCGTGGTCTATATGGGCGATAATACTGAAATTTCGAATATGCTGCATGTGCTGAGTTGAGCTGTTGTCTAGAGAGGAAGAGTATGTTTCATAAACTGGTATCTTACCATGGGCGGGTCGAAAATAAAATGGTCGAGCCTGTTAGGGATGTTTAAAGTGAGTTTTTTTTCAATTCAGAGTATGGTGGAAAAAATGTTGTGAATGTGTGATACGCCTGTTGATAAAGAGGCCGTAACGGCCGGGACCCTGTCCTTCAGCATCAACCAGGAAAAAGTTATGAGCGGAACAGATACATTAGTCCAAGATCATCACCCGCTGGTGGTGGTAGAGAATACCGATGACAACCTGCCGGCCTTATCGAACCCGGCACTTCATCGTTACCTTCAGGAGATCAGCCAGTACGAGCTCCTCAGCCGTGAGGAGACCGAAGAACTTGCCATTCGTTTTCAGGAGACCGGTGATCCCGAGGCTGCCTATCTGCTGGTGTCCTCAAATTTGCGGCTTGTGGTCAAGGTGGCAATGGATTTTCAGAAGTACTGGATGCAGAATTTTATGGACCTCATTCAGGAGGGCAATGTCGGGCTGGTCCAGGCAACCAGAAAATTTGACCCGTACCGGGGCGTCAAGTTCTCCTATTACGCTGCATACTGGATACGCGCCTATATTCTCAAGTTCATCATGGATAACTGGAGGCTCGTGAAAATAGGTACTACCCAGGCGCAGCGCAAACTTTTCTTCAGCCTGAACAAGGAGAAAAAACTGCTGGAGGCGCAGGGGTTCAAACCCGATGTCAAGCTTCTCGCGGAGCGGTTGAATGTCAAGGAGAGCGAAGTTATAGAAATGGGGCAGCGTATGGACAACTGGGACGTGTCCCTTGAGGCCCCTGTGCGCAATGATTCAGAAAATGAGCAAAAGAGCTTTTTGCCGGCAGACGATCCCGGTATTGAAGAGATTGTTGCCAGCCAGCAGCTCCGAAAGAAACTGGCAGAGATTCTCGGTGGCCTCGAAGACAAGCTTAACGACAAGGAGCAGGTTATTCTCAAAATGAGGCTTCTGAATGACGAGCCCCAGACCCTGCAGACAATAGCCGATGAGTTTAATATCTCCAGGGAGCGGGTACGCCAGATTGAGGCAAATCTTTTAAAGAAGCTGAAAAAGCAATTTGAGAAAGAGATGCCCGATATCCAGGATTTTTTTGATGGCGAAGAGCTGGTGACGGCCAGGAGTAATGAACAGGAGTAATTTTGAGCCTGTTTGTTTTTTTGGGTAGGTTAGATGGCGCCTCAACATGCCTGTACTGGGCAAGTTGACAGACGCCTTGTTGTTTTTGTAGCCAGTCAAATTTTTTAATGGAAATTTTGAGGCGAACGTATGCAGGTACCTTTACTTGATTTGCAGCTGCAGCTCGAGCAGCTGCGCCCCCAGCTCCTTGAATCGGTGGGTGAACTGATTGATTCAACCCGCTATATCCTTGGCCCCAGGGTTGAACAGCTGGAACAAGAGATTGCAGCATATTGCACAACAGGGTTTGGCATAGGGGTCTCCAGCGGAACCGATGCCCTTATGGCGGCAATGATGGCACTGGACATTGGACCTGGGGACCGTGTTGTCACCACACCCTTTTCCTTTTTTGCGACCATGGGGGTGATTCTCAGGGCCGGAGCAGAGCCGGTCTTCGTCGATATTGAACCGCACAGTTTCAATATCGACCCGAACGCCCTGGAACAGGTGCTGCGGGAAGATCATGACCACAGGATCAAGGCTGTCATTCCAGTACATCTCTATGGTCAGTGCGCTGATATGCGGCCTGTCCTCGATAGTACCAGGGAACGGGGTATCCCTGTGATCGAAGATGCTGCTCAGGCTATTGGCAGTGAATATCCGTATCAGGAAGATGGCTCAATTCGGTGGAGACGGGCCGGGAGTATGGGCAAGGCTGGTTGTTTTTCCTTTTTTCCCAGTAAGAACCTTGGCGGGATAGGCGATGGCGGTATGGTTACCACTTCTGATGCGGACTTCGCCGCCTTGCTTGCCTCTCTGCGTAACCACGGTGCTAAGCCGAAATATTATCATAGCATGGTTGGTGGTAATTTTCGTCTGGACCCTGTACAGGCTGTTGTTTTATCAATAAAACTCCCCTTTCTTGAACAGTGGCATCAGGGGCGTCGTCGCAACGGTGACCTGTACAGAAAGTTTTTTAACGATGCCGGTCTTACTGGAAATCCGGTTGTCCTGCCCGAAGAGGTGTGGGGACATCTTCCGGGTGCAGAGGAGCATAATCATCATATCTACAATCAGTTCGTTATCCGGGTGCCGGAGCGGGATCGGTTGCGTGCCTATCTTGGTGAACACTCAATAGGCACGGAAGTCTATTACCCGCTGTGTCTGCATCAGCAGGAGTGCCTGGTAAAGGCAGGGTATCCCTCACCAAGCCTGCCGATTGCCGAACAGGCTGCTGAAGAGGTACTGGCATTGCCAATTTTTCCTGAATTACGCGCTGAACAGCTGGAATATGTTGTGCAAATTATCCAGTCGTTTTATGCAGGGTGATTTCTTCGTGGGTCTTTTCAGCATACATGCGATAGTGCTGGTTTTTCTGCTGTTCTCGACTGTCCCCGCCACAGGTGGTACCGACAGTGACCTGCAGATCCCGGCAAGGGATATCAATGTCCATGGGGCGACAACGCCGCCGATGTGGAAAAACCATTGGGACAGCGCCAGGCAACTGGTTCGTGATAACCAATACCTTGAGGCAAAGCTCCAGTACGAGCGGGTATTGGCCAGTAAGCACACCGTGGATGAGGCTCGCTGGGAATACGCTGTGCTGCTCATGCATCTCGAGGCCTGGCAGCAGGCCGGCATCGAACTGGAAAGCCTTTTGCGTCGTCATCCGGAAAGCAGGAGGTTTACCCTGGCCCGAGCGAAAACCCTGCTCAAACAGGAAGAAACAGGGCGCGCCGCTCGTCTGTACGGCAGGGTCTACCAGGACAGGCCTTATGGCAGGGAGGCGATTGAACCGCTCAAGGGTCTGGTGGCCGCCCTGGAGGCTGACGGCAAGTATGGCTGTGCCCTCCCGCTTCAGGAGCAGTTAATGTTGCGACGTCCCGATGATGTTGACCTCAAACGTCGTGCTGCCGCCACTGCTGCCTCTGCGGGGGACACGGTCCGGTCTGTGCAACTGCTCACTGCTGTTCATCACCATCGACCCAAAGATTTGACCGTATTGCGGGAGCTTGCCCATGCTGAACAGGCACAGGGTAACCATGAGGCTGCCATGGCCAGCTGGCGACTGTTGCTCGAGAAGATGCCGGAGAACAGCGAGGCCTTGCGACAGTTGGCACTTGACTGCAGACTCTCCGGTGACGGCATCCAGGAGTTGATCTATCTTGAGCGTCTGTTGACACTCCATCCTGAAGAAGCTGAACTTTTACGGCGCGCTGCAGATCTCAACATGGAACTGGCCCGGGTGGACCGGGCCTTTCTACTGTATGGAAAATATATGGAACTACACCCGGAAGACCTGCAGGTCAACGGGTTGAAAGAGGCGGCGCAAACAGAGCTGGCCCGCAGTCTGCTGGCTCTGGTGAAAACCGATGATCCCCAGTGGCTCTGGCAGGACCTTGAACACATCACTGCTGAACGTGATGCCGTGTATCTGAGCATGGCAAAACTGCTGCGTGATGAGGGTAACCCGCAGGCTCTGGCACAGGTGCTGGAGGTATTGCAGCAAAGCCAGACCCCAAATCATGAGATCCGTCGGGAAATTGCATTGCTGTTACAGGAAAAAAATGCCATGGAAGCCGAAACACTAGAAAACTGATAAATGTATTTCCGTCACATTTCCACTGTTGTCCGAGAGCCGATGATCAGGCTCACCATATCAAACGTTTAGCATAACAGGCCCTGCCTGCACTGAAGAAACTGGAGGGAACAGATTGATGGTTGAACGAGTACCCATGTCTAAAAAAGGCAACGAGTTCATGCGCAATGAATTGGAACGGCTTGAGCGCGTTGAACGGCCAGAGGTGGTCAAAGCGATTGAAATCGCCAGAGGACATGGCGATCTTTCGGAGAACGCCGAGTATCATGCCGCCAAGGAACGACAGGGACATATAGAAGGCCGTATCTTAGAGCTTCGTGATAAACTTAGCCGAGCTGAGGTCATTGATTGCACGGCGGTGAGTACCAAACGTGCGGTCTTTGGAACAGTGATAACCCTGATGGATATGGAAACAGATGAGGAGGTTACTTACCAGCTCCTAGGACCAGATGAATCAGATGTAGCAAAGGGGTCCATTTCAGTTCTCTCACCGCTTGGGCGCTCTATTCTTGGTAAAGAGGTGGGAGATGAGGTCGTCGCAAGAACTCCGGGTGGAGTCAGGGAATTTGAGGTTGTTGAAATCGCTGCAGGTACTCGTGGATAGGGCTAGGTTACCCCCCCCCGGTAAGCTAAAAAAGTGGCGTGGTTACCCTCTTGCGAGAACACCAAACTGGAAGAGCTCTGTTACCTGGGAGCTGAGCTCTTCGAGGGAATAGTCGGGTTCGCTTCCCATGCTCCAGCCCCTGGAAAGTTCATCCAGGGCACCAAAGATCGTCCATTTAGCGACATCCGGGCTGATATCCTTGCTGAAAACATTTTCCTGCTGCCCTTTTTGGATAATGTCAGCAATAATATTTAAATATTCCGAAAACTTGTTATCGCGGTAGTCCCGAATCAGCTTGTTGGTCTGCCGTAGTTCAATCTGGATAACCTCGGCAAGGTTCCTATTTTTTTTCATCTCTGTGAGATGGCTGCTGATAAAAATCTCCAGCATGATTTTCGGGTCGTCTTCCTTGTTCAGCAGGGTATTGATCTGGTCGATAAGCTTGCCTATTTCCTGCTCAAAAACGGAAATGAGGATATCAAATTTGTTGTTGAAGTAGAGATAGATGGTTCCGTCAGCAACCTTTGCCTCTTTGGCAATGTCGGAAATACGGGCGTTGAAAAATCCTTTTTTGGCAAAAACTTTGGTGGCCGCGCGGATAATTTTTCTGTGCTTATCAGCTGATTTCATTGCATCAGTTGGTGGCTGTCAAAGAAAAAAATGAATGAGTCCTCATTCCGAAGGTAACAGTTTCCGCAGATGTGGTCAAGGAAAATGCCCCGGTCTTTTCAGAGAGAAATCAGTGGTGCAAAGATGTTAGACAGGTGAGTCCCTGCTTGTCGAAGAGGGCTGCATCTGCTACTCTTTTAGGAGTATTTAAGCGTTCAGCCCGGGCAGGCCGGGTCACGCATTATTGACCGACTGGGGGAGAGGAGAGAATGAAAATTCTGGTTATTGGTGGAGGTGGACGTGAGCACGCTCTTGTCTGGAAACTTCAACAGAGTCACAGGGTAACCACGCTGTACTGTGCACCTGGCAATGCCGGAATTGACAGAAGGGCGATTCCAGTTGATGTGCCTGCTGAGGATATCAAGGGTCTGGCTGCCTTTGCCCAAAAAAAGCAGATAGACCTAACGGTGGTCGGCCCTGAGGCTCCCTTGACCGATGGCATTGTTGATCTCTTCCAGCAGGCCGGTTTGCGCATCTTCGGTCCCACGGCAAAGGCGGCCGAACTTGAGGGCAGTAAGGTCTTTACCAAGGGGTTTCTCGAAAAATATGCAATTCCCTCTGCCGCGTATCAGGTATTTTCCGGGCGTGGACCGGCGAAAAAGTATATTGAACGCCTTGGCGCTCCTTGTGTTGTCAAGGCCGATGGACTGGCCGCTGGTAAGGGAGTATTTGTCTGCATGACCAGTGAGGAAGGATATCGTGCCGTTGACCTGATCATGAAAGAACGAGCCTTTGGGGCTGCCGGTAAACAAGTGGTGGTTGAAGCCTTCCTCAGTGGTGAAGAGGCCAGTTTTATTGCCTTTACCGATGGTACCACCATTTTGCCACTACCTTCATCCCAGGATCACAAAGCCGCCTTTGACGGTGATACCGGACCAAACACCGGAGGAATGGGAGCCTATTCTCCGGCGCCGGTGCTGACACCGGCCCTGGAAAAACGGGTGATGGAAGAGGTGATGCTGCCCGCTGTACAGGGAATGGCGGCTGAAGGGAGGCCATATGTTGGCATGCTGTATGCGGGATTGATGATCGATGGCGATACCATTAATGTCCTTGAGTTCAACTGCCGCTTTGGCGACCCTGAGTGTCAGCCATTGCTCATGCGGCTTCGTACAGACCTGGTTGATATCTTTGAGGCATGTATAGACCAACGGTTGCACACCCTTTCCCTGGAAGTGGATCCTCGCCCAGCGGTTTGTGTGGTTATGGCATCAGGCGGATATCCGGAGCGTTCTGTCACCGGTAAACCCATCCTTGGCTTGAGGGCTGCGGCAAAGCTTGGCGACGTGATGGTCTTTCATGCCGCTACCCGGATTGAAAACCGCAGGACCGTGACCAGCGGCGGCCGGGTACTGGGGGTAACAGCTCTTGGCGATACCCTGGAGCAGGCTGTCACCCGTGCATATCAGGCGGTGGCAAAGATAAGCTGGGAGGATTGCCGGTACAGAAAGGATATAGGGCATCGTGCCCTTGCCCGCCTTGCATCGTCAGTGGTTCCTCAGGTGGGGATTGTCATGGGCTCGGATTCGGATCTTCCAGTTATGGAATCAGCGGCACATTTTCTGGAATCGTTGGGGATTGCCTGCTCCATGCGCATCGCCTCGGCACACCGTACACCGGATGCGGCCGTGGCCTTTGCCCGCGAGGCTCGCCAGAGCGGTTTAAAGGTCATCATCGCTGGCGCTGGCATGGCCGCCCATCTGGCGGGCGTGCTCGCCGCCCATACAACCCTGCCGGTGATTGGCGTACCCCTTGATGCCGGTTCCTTTGGTGGACTCGATGCGCTACTCTCCACAGTCCAGATGCCGCCGGGAATTCCTGTGGCCAGCATGGGGATAGGCAAGGCCGGTGCAAGAAACGCTGCGATCATGGCGGCGCGTATTCTTGCCATTGACGATGCTGTCATTGCGGCGAAGCTTGCCGAGCATGCCCGGGAAATGGCAGCGGCTGTCGAGTTAAAGAACGCCCAGCTGTGCCGTTGAAGCAAAAAGCGTTTATTGATAACCCAGAGCTCTGGCGCGCCGTTGACGTCCTTCATGATGGCGGTGTGGTCGCTGTGGCCACCGAGACGTATTATGGACTTGCGGTGGATCCTTTTAATCTGTCAGCGCTGGAGAGACTCTTTTCGATCAAGGGGAGACCTGACCGGAAACCTGTGCTTGTTCTTCTTGGTGCACAGGAGGACGTTGACCGTGTTGTTGCCCATGTACCACCGCAGATGAAAGAGCTCATGGGCAGGTGGTGGCCCGGTGCTCTGACCCTGATTATGCCAGCCCGGCCCCTGGTTCCCGAGCGTATAACCGCCGGTACCGGTACCATTGGTGTGCGTCTCTCCGGGTGTCAGGAGGCCCGGCAGCTGGCCAGCGCCTTTGGCGGTGTTATTACAGGAACGAGCGCCAACCTGTCTGGCGGCCGGCCGGCAACATCGGCTGCTGAGGTGCGTGCCCTGTTTGGTGATGCGGTTGAGCTTATCCTTGACGGTGGCACGACTGTCGGCGGTGCAGGATCTACACTGGTTGGAACTAATGAAGCGGGCCATTTTACCTGTCTTCGTCAGGGCTGTATTCCTTTTGAGGATATTGTTGCTCCCTCCCCGGAAATTGACGTATTCTAGCGACGAAGAGAGACCCCACGCAGGGCGATACTCTTGATAAAGCCACCAACATGGCAAAGGAAGAATTTTTTGGAGATAAACATGGCAGCTTTACGGTGGAACAAAAACGCCGCCCTCGAACAGACAGGCGGTGATGAGGAGTTGCTTGACGAACTGTTTGCGCTGTTCAGGAGCTCCTCTGCCGCCGATGTGGAGGCGTTGGCAAAGGCTGTTCAAGAGGTTGATGCCCACGGGGTGTTTCAGGCTGCACATAGCTTGAAGGGGGCTGCCGCCAGCCTCGGCATTGAAAGCATTTGCTCCCTGGCAACAGCCATGGAAAATGACGCCAGAGCCGGGTCAGTGGAAAAGGCCAGAATGGGGCTGGGCCAGATGAAGGCGTTGCTGGCACAACTGGCCGGTATGTGAACTGGTTTGCAGTTCACATACCGGAAGACTCAGGTTGCTTTTCTGTCCGGTCTTACCAGGGTTTTATAACCTCGCAGTCGCATGCAGGGTCACTGATATCCAAAAAGAGATATTTGGCGTTGAACCCGTGTTTGATTAACTCCCTGTAGGCGAGGTCAGCCCTGGCCCCTGTTGAACAGTGGAGATAGATCTTTTTGTCCTTGGGGATTTCAGCTAAGCGTAAAGGAATTTCATCCAGCGGAATGTTGATGGTGTTACGAAAAATTCCCAATTCCGCGACCTCTTCCTTGGTGCGGGCATCGATGATGACCGCGTCCTTGTCTTCACCGGAGGCTGCCTTGCGGAAGTCCTCTGTTGTCACCTCTCCGGGGCCGGGAATTCTGGTCCAGGAAATTTCGGTCGAGGTGATCGGGCCGGAGACCGTTTGACCTCCGCTGGCAATCCAGCCTTCAAGGCCGCCTTCGACCAGGCTGACAAATTTGAATCCGTAATCGTGAAGATCTTCGAGCGCATCCAATGCCTCATCACCGCCGTACAAGACGACAGGGGCATTGTGCGGAATATCATCAATGCGGCTCTCTATTTTTTCATAGGGGAGGTTGACTGCCCGGGGAATGCGTGCGGCAATGGCATCATGCCGGGGCCGGGTATCGATGAGAACGATATTGCCCTCCTTGACAAATTTCATGGAGGCGTAGTTGGGCAGGCTCTCAGCGATCCAGGCAGGTTCACCATCGAGAAAGACCCGGACATCGGTATATCCCCATTGCTTCGCCAGACCGGCGGAAGCGGTTGACATGCCTCACGTGGGGCCGCCGCAGTAAAAGACAATGGGTATGCTCTTGTCTGTTGGCAGTACCGCCTGTTTTTTCTTTTTGATTTTGGGAACAGGAATGGAAACCGCTCCGGGCAGATGGGACTGATCCCAGCGGCTGGTGGGGCGGGAGTCTACGAGAAAAAGAGGCTCACCAGAGTTGATAACCTCCTCCATTGTCTCCACATCAATTCTGGTAACACCCTCAGGGAGTTTGGCCAGTTTTGGTTTGACGCTCAGTGCGTACTTGGCCTTATCACGCATTTCGTAGGTGATGATGACAGCCGTATTCTTCGTCAGGAATTGAACCCCTTGGGTGGCGTCGTCAAACCTGAGCATTTCGTTTTTGGCTTTTTCCCCCTTGCCGACGCGGACAGAGATGGTTTTTGCCTTGTTCGACTTGCCGGCAACTTTTCCTTTGATGACAAGTTGTTCAGCCTGTTGTTCAGTCTTGGCCGGTGGTTGCGATTTGGGCGTCGATACGTTCTGCTGCGGTGCACAGCCAAATCCCAGCAGGGCGAGCCAGGACACCGCTGCGACAAGCTGAACAGTTTTTCTTTTTTGCTTCACTGTGTAGTCCTCTCTGGTTCAATGAGAAGTAGAGGGAAACCTGAACCGTGTGATTTTCCATCAAGGTCTGCTTAACCCACACTTCAAGGGAGAACTCTTTCCCCAAGGAGGTGATGATGAAGCATGACGAGACGGTGAAACAACAATGTTCAAAATTCCCGGAAGTGTCCAGGTGTCGCTTGACAGGGTCCCACCTTCAGTCTGGTTATATCAGACGGTGTGCAGAGAGATACTTGCCAAAAGGCGTCCCTGTTTGTTTGGTTCATTGACACCTAACCACGTAGTATAGCATATCCTCATGGAAAAATACATAATAGCTTGAAAGAAAAAAACAGCTATACAGGAGGGCATCCTTTGTCTTGACTGGCCGATATTTCGTGCTGCTATGTCTGTTCAAGGCTGCGGCAGTGGCGCTCCACTTCCTGCCATTGCCTGATGAGCCGTTTCTCCGAAACCTTCATGGTTGTTCCCAGCTCAGGGGCAAAAACAGCAACCCTGAACTCCTCAACCATCTGCCGGAAAAGGGCAGCCGCCTCCAGGCAGTGCCTACCCGAGCTGGGAAACTTTTCCAACTGGCCAAGCTGAGTAAGGCTCCAGGTGAGCCGATCAGCCTTGAGGGCGTCTTTATGTGGGTTCTGCTCGGCCCGCTCTATCCTCACGGACAGGGCCTTGAGATACCGGGGCACATCCTGCAGAGCCTTTGCGTCCCGGCTGTGGAGAAAATCACCGGGGAGGATCTGCTCCAGACTTGCCTGAAAGGCCTGGTGCAATTTTGGCGCATAGGTTCGGGAAGTGCGCGTGCGTGTCTCCCAGGTGTTGATTCGGCTTTGGGCTTCGCGACGGCACTGGAGAACTGTAACGATCTGCTGGAGATGCACAGTGGCACTGCGAAGGAGCCCGTCGCTGTTGAGCCGCTTGTGAACCCGTGCAAACTCCTTTTGGGTGGGCAAGGTACCTGCGGCGGTGTCCAGTACTGGAGTCAGGACAAAACTCTGCAGCTGTTCGATCAGTTTCGAGGCCTTGACTGAGAGCCCCAGAGCAAGCCAGGACGCTGAATAATCTCTGATTATCTGTTTGCACTGTTTCCGCAGCTGCTGCATCTCCCGGCCATGTTCCAGACTGTACAGAAACTGGAGCCCTTGTCTAGTGGCCTGCCGGCTCTGCTCCTCATCACTGGTGTAGGTGAGATGAACGCAGCGTTGTCCGGCATCAATAGCAAGACAGGGGAAGTAAACAGCCTGTGACCTTCCCTGAGCATCTCGCATGGCAATTCTGGGAGGCAGCCCGTCAAACTCCCAGGTGGTGATACCATACCGCTCTGGCAGTGGCGTTTCGGTGGGCTGTTCGCGGCCGGGTCGATGCCGTGCCAGCAGGGCCGAGAAAGAGCGGCTGCTTTGTACGATGCGGTCACCATCCATGAGCTGAAATCGCATGCGCAGGTGGAGGGGGAGCTCGTCCACCCGCCACTGCTCGGCAGAGACCGTAACCTGATATGCCCGGAGCAGGCTTTTATCCAGGGCCGTGTACAGCGATCCTCGATAGAGGTCCAGGCTGTCGAGAAGCCTGTCAACCGCCGCTGGCAGCGGAACCAGCCTGCGCCGAATCTGTTTGGGCAGCCGTTTACAGAGAAAAAGCACCTTTTCCTCAAGAAGTCCGGGGACCAGCCATTCGAAAAGGGCAGGAGACAACAGGGGCAGCAGGGGCTCGGGGATATGGACTGTCACACCGTCATCGTCACTACCCGGTTCAAAGCGGTAGCTGAGCTGGAGCTCAATACCTGCGGTCTTGAGCGTTGCCGGGAAACGGTACAGTTCTTCCTGCCTGGGTGCCTGCTGGCAGAGCTGATCCCGTTCCATAAAGAGCAACCCGTGGTTACGGCGTTTTCGCAAAAGCCGGTTCAGGGTGAACCGGTCGTATACACCGGGCAGTCTCTCATGATAAAAGGCATAGAGTTTTTCATCATCGACCAGCAGGGTTCGCCGTCGCAACCGATCTTCCAGTTCGCCAAGCTCCTTTACAAGGCCAAGATTGTGCTCCAGGAAAGGGTATCGACCGGAAAGATCTCCACAGATAAGGGCCTGACGGATAAAGATCTCTCTGGCCTCCTCGCGGGTTGTGCGGTTGATGCGCCCGTAATTGACGCGCCTGCCGGCGACGATCACCAGGCCAAACAGGCTGACCTGCTCTTTGGCGATCACCTGACCTGCACGTTTTTCCCAGTGGGGGTCACTCCAGCTGTAGGTACACAGTCTGCCTGCCAGCGGTTCAAGCCAGCCAGGTTCAATGGTGGCGGCCAGCCGGGCGAACAGCTGCGAAGTTGCGACAAAATTTGCGGCAATGATCCACTTACCGCCGCGATTGTAGCACCCTGATCCCGGAAAAAGCCATACCTCACGGCCGCCGCCGGCCTGGTAGAGGTTCTTTTCTTTTTTCTGGGCGATATTCCTGAGGAACCCGGCGGTAATGGCCATATGGACTGCAGCGTACGAAGCCGGTTCAGTATTGATCTTCAGCTGTTTTCGCTGCCGGAGAATACGTTTGAGCTGTCCATGCACGTCCTGCCATTCCCGCATGCGCTGCCAGCTGAGAAAGTTTTTTTTGCAGAATCTGCCTAGCCTTGCAGCCCCAACCTGTTCCTCTCCCTCATGGAGGCTGTCCCAGATGGCCAGCAGGGTGAGAAAATCAGAGCGGCTATCCGTGAAATGCCGATGGGCCTCGTCAGCTCTCCCCTCCTGTTCCGGTGGCCTGATACGAGGGTCCTGAAGCGAGAGTGCTGCTGCGATAACCAGTGTCTCCCGAAGGGCGCCCTGGACGATACCCTCGATGATGATCCGGGAGATGGTCGGATCAAGTGGCAGTCGTGCCATGAGTCGTCCATGTGCGGTCAGCTGGTCATGTTGATCCAGAGCACCCAGCTCACGCAGGATCTGGAACCCGTCACGGATGGCCCTGCTCCCGGGTTGGTCGATGAAGGGAAAGCAGAGGGGATCGCCCAGTCGCAGGCTGATCATGCGGAGGATGACCTCGGCCAGGTTGCTCCGCTGGATTTCCGGGACGGTGTGTTCGGCCCGGGACAGGTAATCTTCTTCACTATAGAGCCTGATACAGGTACCTGGTCCGGTGCGGCCGCAACGGCCACGACGCTGATCACAGGAAGCCTGGGAGATCCTGCCTATCTGCAGACTGCTGGTACGGGCCCGGACATTGTAGCGGGCGATGCGTGCCCGTCCGGTGTCAACCACAAAGCGGATTCCTGGAACAGTGATCGATGTTTCGGCAACATTGGTGGCGACAATAATCCTGCGTCTGGAGTCCGGGGCAAAGATTCGTCGCTGCTCGCGTCCGGAGAGGCGGCCGTAGAGGGGCAGAAGCAGGTGGCGCTCGTCAAGCTGGCCGTTCAGACTGCCCAGGGTTTCACGGATATCCTGTTCCGATGGCATGAAGACGAGAATATCACCGCCGGGACGGGCACAGATATCAAGGACGGTCTCCACCGCTTTGCGGACATAGTTATCATCTTCATCTTCGAGAACGTCTCGGTACTCCAGGGTAATGGGGTGAAGCCTGCCTGGTATCGACAGTACTGGTGCGGCATTGAAGTATTTGCTGAACTTGTCGGTGTCAATGGTCGCTGAGCTGATAATCAACTGAAGATCGGGGCGCTGCGCCAGGAGTTCCTTGAGGTAACCCAGCAGAAAATCGATGTTGAGGCTGCGTTCATGAGCTTCGTCGATGATCAGGGTGTCGTAGCGGTTGAGCATCCTGTCGCTCTGGATTTCCGCGAGGAGAACACCGTCGGTCATAAACCTGATACGGGTGGTATCAGCGGTGGTATCCTTGAAACGGATGGCATAACTGACAGCATCAGGAGCGTTAGTTTCTTCGGCGACCCGCTCACTGACACTGATGGCAGCGATACGTCTGGGCTGGGTGCAACCGATGAGCCTGCCTGCTGTGCCCCTGCCGCCTTCAATACACATCTTGGGGAGCTGGGTCGTCTTGCCGGAGCCTGTGTCGCCGGCAACGATCAGTACCCGGTGCTGGCGAATGGCCGTGACGATCTCCTCGCGGCATGCTGAAATTGGCAACTGTTTCGGGTAGGTGAGACGCATGGGATCAGGATAAAAGAATCGACGTGAAAAGAAAATCGCAGTATACTTTACTGTACTGAGGGGTATACACAGGGGTATTGTCCGGGCCACCACATCTAACAGGCCACCTATACTCAATACCCGGACAAAAGGCACCTCTAATCCACAGCAGAACAGGAAACGACATGCAGCAGATCCGCAAGGCAGTTATCCCCGTCGCCGGTATGGGGACACGATTCCTTCCCGCCTCAAAGGCCATCCCCAAAGAGATGCTCACCATTGTCGATCGTCCGACCATCCAGTATATCGTCGAAGAGGTTGTGGCCTCCGGTGTCGAAGAGGTTATTCTCATCACCAGTGAGGGAAAATCACAGATTGAAAACCACTTTGATTATGATTTTCGCCTTGATACTGTCCTGCGGGAAAAGAAGAAGACCCGGTTGCGCGAAGAGCTCAATAATATTTCAAACCTTATCGATGTGGTCTCTGTGCGTCAGAAAGAGCCGATGGGGCTTGGGCATGCTATCTGGATGGCACGAAACGTCGTCGGCAACGAGCCCTTTCTCGTGCTCCTTGGTGATGACCTGGTGCAAAGCAAGGTCCCCTGCTGCAAGCAGATGATCGACCTTTATCATCAGGTGGGAGAATCCATTGTTGCCATCCAGCGGGTGCCAAAAGAAGAAACCAACCAGTACGGCATTGTCGAGGGAGAGCCGACCAAGTATGAGCGTACCTACAAGGTCGACCGTATGGTGGAAAAACCTGCTCCCGGTACCAGTGGCTCGGATATGGCCATCATTGGCCGCTATCTGTTGAAGCCAGACATCTTTGAGCTCCTCGAGCGCACCACTCCCGGCCATGGTGGCGAGATTCAACTGACCGATGCCCTCCTGGCACTTTCACGAAAACGGCAGATGTTTGCCTATGAGTTCGAAGGGCGCCGTTACGACGCAGGCGATAAACTGGGATACCTTAAGGCAATTGCCGATTTTGCCCTGGTCCATCCTGAGCTGGGAGAGCCGTTCAGGCAGTACCTGCTGCAAGCCCTTGAGATCACCGACAAAGAATAAGTCCACCATGCCTTACCTGGTGGAGGTGGCGGTTGCCGCCCCATTACACGAAACGCTGACCTATTCACTGCCTGACGAGCTCGAAGGGACGGTCGTGCCGGGGAGCTGCGTTCTGGTGCCTCTGGGCAGAAGGCGAGTGACCGGCTATGTTTTTGGTCCTGCTCCCGCACCGGAGGATTCGGTCGGTTTTCAGGTCAAACCTGTGCTTCGCCTGCTGGCTGAATCCACCTTTTTTCACCCCGATATGGTCGAGTTCTACCGGTGGATTGCTACCTATTACCATTACCCCATTGGTGAGGTTATCCGGACGGCACTGCCCACCTCGCCGTCGGTGAAGAGCAGCCGCCGGGTGAAGGTCAACTCTGTCGGTAACAACGGGCTTGTCGGTACCCTGCAAACAGGGGAAACTCCACCACCATGGCTGGAAAAACTTAAAACAGCAGGTGAGCTTTCAGTCGAAGAGACCGAAGCTGTCTGGAAGCATCCGGCCTCAAGAAAGGTGCTTCAGCGTATGGCGCGGGAGGCGGCGGTTACCATTGAGACCCGTGAGCACAGGGAAGGGGTCAGTGCCAAGCTTGAAACCGTCATTGTTCCGGGAGAGGCACTTCGCGGCTTGATCACGACAACGGCCGCCGCTCACCAGGTGTGTGCCCGGGTGGAAGAGCAGCGTGGTGCCCCCCTGAAGCGTTCGGTCAAAAAAACCCTTACTCTCTGGTGGGACGCCTACTGTACCCAGGGGTGTCGTCCTGTCAGCCGACCCTGGCTTGCCAAAAAGTACTCCGGTGTTCGGGTCGCCCTGCAGGAACTTTCCCGGCATCAGCTTATTGAGCTGCAGCAGCAGCGGCTTTACCGTGATCCTTTTGGCGAGATTCCTCTCTTCCAACCTCCACCCGCGACATTGACGGACGAACAGCAGCAGGTGCTTGCCGAGTTGCTGCCAGCTGTCGAGGCAGGCGTATTTCATCCCTTTCTCCTTCATGGGGTAACCGGCAGCGGCAAGACAGAGGTGTATCTGCAGGCGGTCCAGAAGGCCCTGGATCAAGGGCTGTCCGCCCTGGTGCTGGTTCCTGAAATTGCGCTGGCCTCGCAGCTGGAGGCTCAGTTTTATTCTCGTTTTGGAGAACAGCTGGCCGTGTTGCACAGTGGGTTGTCCCGGGGAGAGCGCTATGATCAGTGGCATCGCATTCAGGAAGGAGAGTGCCGGGTTGTCCTGGGGGCCCGCTCTGCCGTATTTGCTCCGCTGAACCGCCCGGGGCTGGTGATTGTCGATGAGGAGCACGAGCCCGCCTACAAACAGGATGACGGGTTGCGCTACAGCGGCCGTGACCTTGCGGTGGTTCGTGGCAAATTTGCAGGCTGCCCTGTGGTGCTCGGATCTGCGACGCCTTCCCTGACAAGTTTTTTCCATGCCAGCCGTGGCAAATACACCCTCTTGACCATGCAACACCGGGTCAGTGATCAGCAGCTGCCTGTTGTCCAGGTGGTCAATCTCAGACAGGGTCCGCAGTCACGGCCAGACCTGCTGTTTTCCGATGCGTTGATGACGGCCATGCACGAGAACTTCGAAGCCGGTCATCAGACCCTGCTGTTTGTCAATCGGAGGGGATATTCGAGTTTCATGCTCTGCCGTGACTGCGGCCATGTCCTGCAATGTCGGCACTGCAAGGTCTCCATGACCCTGCATCGAGATAAACACCAGCTGCTCTGCCATTACTGTGGCTTTGCCCTGCATCCGCTTACCCTCTGTCCGGCCTGTGGTTCGCAGGGGGTCAGGGGAATGGGCATGGGAACCGAGCGTATTGCCAGGGAGGCCCAGGAGGTCCTGCCCCAGGCGCGGATAGCCCGGCTCGATTCAGATACGGCGAAAAACCGGAAACAGTATCTTGCTGCACTCAAAGAGATACGCAGCAGAAAAGTTGACATCCTGGTGGGCACCCAGATGATCGCCAAAGGCCTGCACTTTCCTGGTATTACCCTGGTCGGTGTGGTCTGGGCGGACAGTGGCCTGGGCATGCCCGATTACAAGGCAGCAGAGCGTACCTTTACCCAGTTGAGTCAGGTAACGGGCCGCGCCGGCCGTGGTGCAACAAGGGGGCGTGTTTTTATCCAGACACACCAGCCGGAACATCACGCGATTGCGTGTGCCAAACATCATGACTATCATGGGTTTTTCAACGAAGAGCTTGGCCAACGCCGTTCCCTCGAGTACCCACCCGTGAGCCGCATGGTAAATATTCGCGTCTCAGCTGAGGAGGAAGAGGCGGTGAAGATAACTGCCGATCGAGTGAAAGTCCTGCTGCAGCGGCGGATGCCTGGCGACCCTGTGCTGCTCGGCCCGGCACCGGCGCCATTGGCCGTGCTCCGCGGTCGGCATCGCCAACAGTTGCTCCTGAAAAGCCAACACCTTGCCCGGCTGCACTCAGCCTGTCGGCTGGTGAGAAATGAGGCGGCAAAACTCTGCGCAAAAGGAGTGAGACTACACCTGGATGTGGATCCTGAAAATCTGATGTAAGACGTTAGCGAGAGGCACTTGTTCGTCCGGTTGCTCATCTGTGAGCAATGAGTATCCTCGGTATATATGCGCGGTGAACAGATCAGTACACCGGGGTGCCCACTGGGAAAAAGTCCGGGGTGATCAGGAGACTTCCCCTTCTTGATCACCCCGGGCTTACTCTGCTCAAGGGGAGGGATCACCGTAGCGGGTATATCCATCCCCCGGATTGCTGATTACTCGATGTTGTTCTGTTTCTGGCTGGAAGTCTGTTTGGCCAGGGTCTTGTCTGCGGTCTACTCTAGCTCCTCCTCGTCTTTGATGATTGGTGTCAGGTTTTTTGCCAATGTGTGTGTGTGAACTGCCTGTGCCGTCGACTTTGCCAGAAACGTGCCCGCTTTTATTTTTCTGTGTAACTTTTTGTTTTTATATATTTTTTTCGTTTTTCTCGTCTGCGGTGTCCACAAGTTTCAGCAAGGGCTGTTACTTTTTTTCCCTGCTGCGAATTGGAGCCGGGTAAAATAGTGGCAGAGGGTTATCTTTGACCTAGCTGAACAGGGAGGGAAATGTGTCTGAACCACAGTCTGCCAAGAGGCAATGGAACCGCTTTGCCATGAGTTCGCCCTGGCTGCTGGCAGCAGCAGCAGCTTTGCTGATCGTCATTGTCGCCACCTTTGCCCTGCACAATTATCGCCTGGAAAAACGACTCATGACCGCAGCCATGCTGCAGCAGGCAACAACGCTCATGCGCGTTCTCCAGTCAGGAACGCGGAGTTCTTATATCAACGACGTCCGTGAAGGACGGTGGGATGGCAGCACTTGGCCTGTCCATGCCCAGCGGGTTATTGAACATCTCTCTGAAGACGACCAGGTTGAGTATCTTGCGGTGATTGACGCTCACGGCACGGTTTTCGCCCACACTGACAAGCAACAGATTGGCCAGACGTTGACCTTGAGTGAACATTTGATGGCACAGTTCCAGGAACATAAAAAGGTGCGATATGCTATTGAACGTACCGTTGGAAGTGGCAGAGTTTTTCAGGCCATGGCACCGTTTGTCCCGTACCAGCAGATTTCTTCCAGACTGCCGAAGTTTGATTTGGAAGACCTTTTTGGAAAAATTTTGTCCTTTGGTGGTACCCTGCCCGCCAAGATACGTTTTCGGGATTGGCAGCAGAAGGAAAACTATTTTGTTGTTACAGGTCTGGATATGCAGCCTTTTGACAGGGCACTTTCAAGACTGCGCATACAGATTCTCATGCTGTCGCTGGCGATGCTCCTCGTTGGCCTGGGCGGCTGGTTTTCTTTGTCAGTGGTGCAGCATTCCAAAGTTTCACAGAAGGCACTCAATGATATTCAGGCGTTCACCTCCCTTCTTGTCGCCCGTATCCCGGAAGGTCTTGTCGCTACCAACGTTGCTGGCCGTATCGTTACCTGGAATGCGGCCATGGGAAAAATTTTGGGGGTCAACAGTGATAAAGCCCTGGGTAGGGTTCCCTCAGAGGTACTGCCGTCATTATTAGCCAGCCTTTTCAAGGAGCAGAGACCTGAGACTTCTCAGGGAGAGGTGCAGGAAATCGCACTAGAATGTACGGGAAAAAAACGGGTGCTTCTTTGTCGATGCTTGGCCATGGCGGATCAGGATGGCAGGTATCAGGGACAGGTACTACTGGTCAGCGATGTCAGTGAAGTACGCAGTCTCGAACAACAGATGCGCGAACAGGAGCGCCTTGCCGCCATCGGCAGGATGGCAGGCGGTGTTGCCCACGAGATCCGCAATCCGTTGAGTTCCATCAAGGGGCTGGCTGTACTCTTACGTGACAAAGCACCTGAAGGTGATACTGATAAGGAACGTGCCTCACTTATCGTCTCTGAGGTTGACCGGGTGAACAGAACGATCACAAATATTCTCACCCTCACCAAACCAGCAGTGCGGGAGTTCAAATCTCTGGATATCCGCGAAGTGCTGTCCCGAGCCATTAAACTGGTTGAGCCAGAAGCGGCATCTCATGGTATTCTCGTGGAGATGGAAGCCGAAGATTTTTTACCGCCAGTCGCAGGTGACAGGGATCGCCTGGGACAGGTACTGTTGAACCTGCTGCTCAATGCGGTGCAGGCCATGCCAGACGGAGGGCTTCTGACCATCTCCGCCCGGGCAAACCCGACAGGCATAGAGATCAGGGTTGGTGATACTGGCGAAGGCATGGATGAGCAAACCAGACAGCAGGTCTTTTATCCTTACTTCACGACAAAGCAGAATGGTACAGGCCTGGGGCTCGCCATCAGCCAGAAGATTATCCTCGACCATGGTGGTTCCATGAGGATGGAGAGCCAGCCAGGGCAGGGCACTGAAGTGGTGATTGAACTGGCGAGTGCTGCCGGTTAATCCCCTGTCTGGGATCCCGCCATTTGCGGTGGCCCCGTGAAATTTTTCTCAAGAAATTGACATTCTGAGGGCGTCAGGTCAAACCGCAGCTCTGCCTCGCGAAGCAGGTCCTGCCGCTTTTTTTGGGGGTTTTCCTGAACAGCCTCTGCTACCCAGAGCAGTGCCTTTTTTACCTTGTTGGAATGGCTGGAAAGCGGTGTTGACGTCATGCGTGAGTGCCTGTGCAATGTTTGTTGTGGATCGTCGGCAATTATACCCATAAGCTGCCTGCAGGACAAGCACATTGACGGCCTGCGCCTGGCAATGTAGAGTGGAGATGGCTGTGAACGTCAGACCGAGGGAAAATCATGGAAAACCTCATTGGACATTTTCTTCTTTCAACACCACAGATGCCGGATCCCCGGTTCCGTGAACAGGTGATCTTCATGTGCGTCCATAATACCGAGGGAGCCATGGGCCTGGTGATCAACAATCCCAATCCGGCAATTACCATGCATGAAGTGCTGCAGGGCATCAATATCTCGGTCTCTGCAGGGCAGCTTCCCCCGGTATATATCGGTGGCCCGGTGGAAATGGAGGCGGGATTTATCCTGTATCGATCTCCAACTGCAAAAGATCCGTATGCCATGGCCATTGACAACGATATCCGCCTCTCCCGTAATGCCAACCTGTTGGCAGCTATCGCCAGGGGCGGAGGCCCTGAAGAGTATCTTTTTATGCTGGGATACGCGGGCTGGGGACCGGGGCAGCTCGAGCATGAGTTGATTGATAACAGTTGGCTGATCGTGCCCGGTAACCTGGAGATCCTGTTTCACACTCCAGACGAGCTGAAGTGGAAAAAGGCCGCTTTTCAATACGGTATTGACATTGCCCTCTTCGGCAACGTGACCGGAACAGCCTGAGCACGTTGAGCAGCAGGTAGCAGGAACATGCAGGAAAACATGTCAATACCGGAAGTTTCGGAAATTTTTGAATGCACCCGATGCGGCTTTTGCTGTCATGGTGAAACGACGGTTTCGCTTGATGCCAATGACCAGGAAGTCATGGTTGCTGCCCTGGGCCTGCCCCGTGAGGAGGTCGCTGCGAAGTACTGGCGAATTACCGGCCAGGTGGTGCAGATGCAAACCGTGAACGGCCACTGCATTTTTTATGATAATGCCTGCGGCTGTACCGTACATGCTGGCCGGCCCTGGCGATGTCGACAGTGGCCGCTGCACCCGAGTATCCTTGACGATGAGGCTAACTTTCTGACCATCCGGGAATCTTGTCCAGGTATCAACCAGCGACTTGACTATCTGCGTTTCTGTGGCCTGCTTGGCGCTATTTTGCAGCAAAAAATAATCGAGGATCGATCAAAAAGCCTGTAACGGAGCAATGAACCTGCTTATTCCTCTGTTGGGCAAGACCAGGGAGCGTTATCTTGCCCAAGGTATCACTGACTACTCCACCCGGCTGAGGCGCTATCTTAGCGTGGAGATGCCTGTACTCAAAGAGCGCACTGCGCACAGCGCACCGCCACAGGAGGTGATTGCCACGGGCAGCGCCATTTTACTGGAGCGGGCGGCAGCTGCAGATTACCTGGTTGCCCTAGACTTACGCGGCACCATGATGGGATCTGAAGAGCTGGCAAAGATGTTGAAAGATCTCGAGGAGCGGGGAGTACAGCAACTCTGCTTCCTGATAGGCGGTCATCTCGGATTGAGCAGCGCTGTTCTGCAGCGTGCCAACTTTTGTTTATCGCTTTCGCCGATGACCTTTACCCATGAACTCAGTCGCCTGCTTCTGCTCGAGCAGCTGTACAGGGCCTGTTCCATTACCGCCGGGCACAAGTACCACAGGTAAAAAAGTGCAAAGTTGCTTGGTCGGCATCAGTGCTCTGGAGTGTGCACATCGCTCACTGAGGGAGTTTTATTGCGAAGCTATGGGGCTACTCCCCCCGCTGCAAGCGGCGGGGTAGTTTATTCGTCCCGGTAGAACCGGTGTGAACCATACTGTTTCACAAAGATCATCTCGCCTGCCCAGGAGGGGTGGACGTCTATATGGTGGTAAAAGGTCGCACCTTCGGTAAAGTCATCCGTGGTCATGGCCTTCAGGGCAATGCGGGCACTGTCGGCCAGGGCGACACGATTGGTCGGCAGGTAGGAATCCAGCTGAAAGGTCCAGCTGAACTGGTACGGCGCGGTCACCACCTGTTCTACACTCTTGTGTTTTTCGACTGCCCTGTTCAAGGTGACGTGGGCAACGGCCAGCTTGCCGATTTCCGGTTCACTGCGCGCTTCATGATATATATTGAGAGACAGCCAGAGTAAGCCTTCAAGAAAGCTCATGGGTGTAATATTTTGAAATTATTTATATTTTATGCTCGTGCAGTGTTCGGCTAGCACGGGTTGACAAGTGATATCGCCTACTATAGCCTATATCAGTGGAAAAAGCATTTGTCCTGGAAACATTACGTGGCATTGTTGACCGGGTAACCTATCATAACGAGGTCAATGGCTGGTCTGTGCTCAAGGTGAGCCCTTTTGGCGATTTTGGTGAGCAGGCCGTGGTCACCGTCCATCAGTCGCGGGTCTTTGCCGGGGCCACCATGGAATTTAAGGGCTCCTGGACCGTGCATCCTCGTCATGGTCGACAGTTCAGAGCTGAACAGGCAATCGAGCTCAAACCGGCCAGCGCCTCTGCCCTGGAAAAATACCTGGGATCGGGGTTGATACCCGGAGTTGGTCCGAAAACAGCGAAGCGCATTGTTCGTTACTTTGGCGATCAGACCCTGGAGGTGTTTGAAAAAGACATTGAACGTCTTATGGAGGTCCCTGGCATTGCCAGTAAAAAACTCACCTCCATACGATCAGGCTGGGCCGAGCACAGTGCCATCCGCGAAGTCATGATGTTTCTCCAGTCGCATGGTATTTCCACCTTGTTCAGTGTTCGCATCTTCAAGCAGTACGGGGAAAACGCCATTGCCCTGATCATGGATAATCCTTACCGGCTGGCTGTGGATTTCTATGGCATTGGTTTTTTTACCGCCGATAAGGTGGCCCTTTCCATTGGTTTTGCCGAGAACTCTTCGCAGCGGGTTCAGGCCGGGATACGCCACGTACTGAGCGCTGCCCGGGAGCAGGGACACTGCTACCTCACCGAGGAGCAGATTATCAGCCAAGTGGGTGAGCTGCTCCGCTTTGATGCCGGTGCTGTCATCCCTGATCACCTCCAGACCCTGGCAGTAGAGCATCAGCTGCGTGTCCGTGAGCTGCCCGACGAGCAGGGCACCAGGAGCTGCTATTATGCCCGAAGTCTATTCTATGACGAGGAGTATGTAGCCCGGCGCCTCGCTGCGGCGGTTGCCTGCCACGATATTGATGCGGCCCGGGTGGAGCGCTGGCTTGTCCGTTACGGGACAAAAACAGGCATGCAGCTCAGTGAGGAACAGGCGACAGCGGTGCGGGGTATCATCGGTCAGCGATGCGCTATTCTCACCGGCGGCCCGGGCTGCGGCAAAACCACCACCACCCGGGCGCTGGTCGCCCTGGCGCGGGCTATGCAACTTCGGGTCCTGCTCGCTGCTCCAACTGGACGAGCTGCCCAGCGCATGAGTGAGGTTGTCGGCCTCGAAGCCCGGACCATCCATCGGTTGCTGGAGTACCAGGGCAGCGGCTTTAAGCGAGATGATGCCAATCCCCTTCAGGGCGACCTGTTGATCGTTGATGAATCCTCAATGCTCGATATCAACCTGACGGCGTCTCTGCTCAGGGCTGTTCCCCTGGAGATGTCCCTGCTCTTTATCGGGGATGGCGATCAACTGCCGTCGGTTGGTGCCGGTAATGTGCTCAACGACCTTATCGCCTCCGGCTGCCTGCCCTGTTATCGTCTCACCACTATTTTTCGGCAGGCCCAGGAGAGCCAGATTATCAGCTTTGCCCACGATATCAACGCGGGTATTGTCCCTCGTCTGAGCTCACCGTTCAAGAACCCCGAGATTTGGAGGCAGGCAGACTGTTTTTTTATGGATTCTGATGAGGCGACCCAGGCGCAGCTTGCCTTTATCAGTCGGGTAAAACAGGAGTTTGCCGATATTACCAGTCGCGAGGCCCTGTTTGACGACCCCTTTGTTGCTGCTGCTGAACCGGAGTCGCTGGATGGTACAGAGGCCTTTGGTTTTCAGGTGCCGGAGCAGTTTCGTCATGTTGAGCTCAATCAGCTGGTCACCGCTGATTCTGCAGCAGACGAGTTGCTGGCGGTTGCCGCAAAGGTACATCCATGGTCTTCGCTGTACTATGGATTAACCGCTCTGGAGGTGGTCCGGCGGTGCTATGGCGAGTGGGTCCACAAGTATCTTCCCGGAGCCGAGATTCAGGTCCTCTCGCCGATGATTCGTGGCAGCCTGGGAACGGCCAACCTGAACAGGACTCTCCAGCAGAGTGTCAATCCGGCAAGCGCTGCCAGGGCTGAGCTGACTCTGGGTGAACGGATATTTCGGCAAGGTGACCGAGTGATCCATCGGCGAAACAACTATGACCTTGAGGTGTTCAACGGCGACATCGGTACCATTGAAGCGGTGAACACCTCTGACCTGCGTCTGTCCGTGCGTTTCACCACCGATAACCGGCTTGTCGAATACAGCCGTGAACAGATAACCGAGCTGGATCTTGCCTACGCCATAACGGTCCATAAATCCCAGGGGTCTGAATTTGACGTAGTGATTCTGCCGGTGCTTACCCAGCATTTCCGGATGCTGTTCAGGAATCTGGTGTACACAGGGCTTACCCGCGCCAAAAAGCTGGCACTCTTTGTCGGTACCCGGCGTGCTCTGGCCATGGCTGTCCACAACCAGGACACGACCAGGCGCCAGACCGCGCTGCAGTATTTACTTAAGGATGCTCCCAATCGTTGAAGGCTTGCCAGCAGTGTGACAGTGGCCGGAGTTTTGAAAAAGCGTCAGGAGATACAGGAGGCGTAGCTTATGCACGAAAAACAACGATCATCTGACCAGGATCCTGCAACAGCAGCACAGCCCTGCGCCACCTGTGGCGGAACAGGTCATGTCAATCTGTTTCGCGGTGAGAGCCGCTTCTTACTCAGTGTTGAAGAGTGCCTTTTGTGCAATGGTACAGGTATTGAGCCCCTGATGTCTGATCTCCCAAAAAAATAACGCTGATATTTTTGTGTAGAAGGTAGAGTTATTTTACTACGAGAGATCGTGCTGGCGTGTGCCGCGAAAACCGACTTGTTGAGGGGGGCTCTTGATACGCGGAATGGACCTCTGCTTGCGGTACGTTCCAGCGCATACTACGGATGGCGGAGCAGTGAGTGTAGAGTGCACTCGTTGGTATCTGCATCAATAAGATAAATAAGGTTGAAAAGGAGAGATCTTATGGCTGCACTGACAGTTTTTCACAGTGGAAATCCAAATTGAATGTCATGCAAAAAGGCTATAGGTATAGCCGAAGAAATGAAAAATATGTTCGGAGAAAAAATTAATTTGAACATTTTTACGACAGACACTGAAGAGGCCCGGAAGTATAATTTCAAAAGCTCAACAAATGTACTGTTTGAAGGCAACTTAATACCATTAGATATCGCATTGGATAAGCAAAAAATGACAAGTTTTCTTTCGGAAAAAATCTCATAGAGAGGGAGGATATGAAAATACTATTTATTATCTCCACAGATGACGGCGAAACAATATACAATGCAATGAGACTTGCTAATACAGGCGTAAAGAAAGGCGATGAGGTGATTGTTTTTATGCTTGGTAAAGGTGTGCTGTTTGAGCAGTCAAGCTCGGAGCAATTTAATGTAATGGCACAGGTAAACCAGTTTGCAGGAGACTTTTATGTCTGAGGTATCTGCATGAAATCCCACGGTCTGGAGGGATCAAGCACATGTCCTATTGCATGGATGGATGATTTATATGAACTTGTCAGAGAATCCGACAAGGTGCTTAATTTTTGAGAGTTGCTGTTGTATAATATTTTTACGAAAAAATTTTATAAAATAATGACATAAACTGTAATCGGGAAAAGTTGTACGGCGAAGCAATGCAGCTTTTTCCGGCCGCTTCTGCTCGGTATTATGTGCGTAATCGTAGACGAGCAACGGAACTATGTTATAATCACTGCCTGCTTGTACGATCGAACTCGAAAACGGTTGAGACAGGGGAGAAAGGGGGGGAATGCGCATAATGTGGCAGCTATCCTGTTAAACGGCTCAGGGTGAGAGAGTAAAGCCGCTCTGCCCATGATCGACAGATGAAGAACGTCAAGGATTGCAAAGCAGACAGTTTTGCATATGTCTGAGAGTTAATATCAGGGAGTAGAATCATGCATAAAAGAGTTGTTATCGTCGGAGCTGTCGCTGCCGGCCCAAAGACTGCCTGCCGCCTGCGGCGGCTGCAACCGGACTGGCATATCACCATGATCGATCAGGATAGCCTGATCAGCTACGGCGGGTGTGGTATCCCCTACTATGTGGGCGGTGATGTCAGTGATGAAAGCGAGCTGCGGGCCACCAGTTTCCACGTGGTCAGGGATGCCTCCTTTTTTGCACATGCCAAGGGCGTGGAGGTGATGACCTCCACCCGCGCTGTTGCCATTGACCGGGCAAACAAGATCCTCAAGACGGTTGGAGTGGATTCCGGAGAGGAGCGGACGCTGCCATATGACGCGCTGGTTCTGGCAACCGGTGCGGCCCCGGTGCAACTGCCGCTCAAGGGTGCTCACCTGGACGGCGTCTTCACCATCGCCAGCCTGCATAAGGCCATCGCCATCAAGGAACGGGTCGCCAAAGGTAAGGTCGGAAAAGTAGTGGTGATCGGTGGTGGGGCCATTGGCATTGAGATGGCCGAGTCCATGGCCGATCTCTGGGGGCTGGAGACCGCGCTCGTTGAGTTCATGCCCCAGGTACTGCCCAAGGCTGTGGACTGGCCAATGGCGAAAATGCTGGAGACCCATCTCAGGGAAAATGGTGTGGAGGTCTTCACCGGTGAGTCGGTGGTGGAGATTCTTGATAACGGCCACGGCGGTGTAGCAGGTGTTACAACGGACAAACGGACCCTGGAAGCCGACCTGGTGATCATGGCGGCAGGGGTGCGTCCCCGCTCGGAGCTTGCCAGAGAGGCCGGGCTCGACGTGACCTCCTGGGGGGGCATCAAGGTGAACATGCGCCTGCAGACTTCTGATCCGGACATCTACGCCGCTGGTGACTGTATTGCCACCACCCAGCTGATCACCGGCAAGGAAACCTTTATGGCCATGGGGTCACTGGCCAATCGTCAGGGGCGGGTGGTCGCTGACAATATCGCTGGTAAGCCGACGATGTTCAAGGGCGTGGTGAGCAGCTTCATCATGAAGGGCTTTGAGCGCTGCATCGGTTCCACCGGCATTACCTATGAGAGTGCCCTGGCCGAGGGCTACGATGCCGACTACTCGCTGACCTCACCTGCGGATCGGGCCCACTTTTTTCCCGGCCAGGCCGTGGTTATCTACCTGATGGTCTTTGATCGAAAGACCCGCAGGGTCCTTGGCGTCCAGGGGTTTGGCATGATGAACGACTCGGTGAGCGCCCGTATCGATGCCGCTGCCGCTCTGCTGAGCACCGGCGGCACGATCGACGATTTTGGTCTAGTTGAGATGGCTTACGCGCCGCCGTTTTCCTCGGCGATTGACTCCCTCAACGGTGCCGCCTACACTGCCGACAACCTGTGCGACGGGAGGATGCGCCAGGTTGACCTGCAACGCTTTCTTGACTGGATGGAGGATATGGACCAGGAACCGGGCTGGGCTGTCCTCGATATCCGGCATCCCCGCGAGGCCGAGCCCTGGGTGGACCGATTTGGTGGTGATCGCTGGGTCTCCATGAACTACGAGGAGGTGCGGGCCCGTCATGGTGAACTGCCTGAGGGCAAAACCTGGATTATCGTCTGCAACGCCGGCACCAGGTCGTATGAGGTGCAGGTATTCCTTGACCGGCTGGGAAAGACGGACAGTCTTGTCCTGGGCGGCGGGCTCAACGTCATGGCACGCCTGGGGGTGGATTGGTTTGTAACAAAGTAGGGTTACAAGCCTGCAGCAGGCTATTGAACATCCTTGTGAGAAATGCAGGGCTAAAAAAACAATCAACTCTCCCGCTGCTCGTCGCGGGAGAGTTGATTGTTTTCAGGCAGGTGGTTGTCGGATACAGTGAGATCTGTTGGCAGTCCCTGATTCTTCTTGAAAAATAGAGGGCGGTAAGCCCTGTTACGTTGTTGTCTTCTCCTTCCAGTCGGGTCGCAGTGACAGCTCGGTGAGCTGTTTGCGCGAGACCGCTGCCGGCGCTTCGGTGAGGGGGCAGGTGGCCTTCTGCGTCTTGGGAAAGGCAATGACGTCACGGATGGATGAGGAGCCGGTGAGCAGCATCAGCAGGCGATCGACGCCAAAGGCGATACCGCCGTGGGGCGGAGCGCCGTGCTCCAGGGCCTTGAGCAGGAAACCAAATTTTTCCTGGGCCTCCTCTGCACCAATGGCTAGGGCCTTGAAGATTCGCGCCTGGGTCTGCCGATCATGGATACGGATGGAGCCCCCCCCGATTTCATTGCCGTTGAGTACCAGATCATAGGCCCGGCTGAGCACCTTGTCGGGCTCTGTGTCAAGTAGCTCAAGCTGCTCCTCCTGGGGAGCTGTAAAGGGGTGGTGAATGGCCACATAGCGTTTGGCTTCGGTGTCATATTCCAGGAGGGGAAAATCCGTGATCCAGAGAAAGTTGAAGGAGGTCTTGTCGATGAGGTCCAGGCGCCTTGCCAGCTCCAGACGAAGTTCGGCCAGTACCTGGTTGGCTGTGGCAGCCTGGTCAGCCCCGAAGAGGATCAGGTCGCCGGGCTCGGCATCCAGGGCCTCGCCCATGGCCTTTATCTCTTCAGGAGCGAAGAACTTGGTGATGGGGGACTGCCACCCGTCTTCCCGAATCTTGATCCAGGCCATGCCCCGGGCTCCGAAGCGGGCCGCATAGGCGGTGAGATCATCGAGATCCTTGCGGCTGAACGTCGCGCAACCCTTGGCGTTGATCGCTTTGACCACGCCGCCGTTGGTAATGATATCACGAAAGACCTTGAAGCCGCAGTCGGCGAGGAGGGTGGAGAGGTCGACGAGCTCCAGGCCAAAGCGGGTGTCCGGTCGATCAGTACCGAAGCGCGACATTGCCTCTTCATAGGTCATCCGTGAAAATGGCGGAGCAGGATCAATACCCCGTGTCGCCTTGAACACCGCCTTGATCATCCCTTCGGTAACAGCGATCACCTCTTCTTCGTCGACAAAGCTCATCTCCATATCAATCTGGGTGAACTCGGGCTGCCTGTCGGCACGCAGGTCCTCGTCGCGGAAGCATTTGACGATCTGAAAATAGCGGTCCAGCCCGCCGATCATCAAGAGCTGTTTGAAAAGCTGCGGAGACTGCGGCAGGGCGTAGAACCTGCCCTGATTCACCCTGCTGGGGACCAGATAGTCCCGGGCCCCCTCCGGGGTTGACCGGGTGAGCATCGGCGTCTCGACTTCCAGAAAACCGATGTCGCTGAGATGGTTCCGCACCGCCTGCACCGCGATGTGGCGCATGATAAGGTTCCCGGCCAGCTCCGGTCGCCGCAGGTCCAGATACCGGTACTGCAGGCGGAGGGAGTCTGAGACCTCGGTGTCCTCGTCCAGAGGGAAGGGGGGCGTTTCACTGGAGTTGAGGATGCGCAGCTCGTCGACGAGTACCTCAATAGCGCCGGTTGTCAGTTTGGGATTTTCCATGCTGGGTGGTCTGCGGTCAACACGACCGTGCACCGCAATGACCCATTCGCTTCGCAGCTGATGAGCCTTGGCATGGACAGCCGTATTGATCTCCGGATTGAAGACCACCTGGGTGAGCCCCCAACGATCACGCAGATCAATAAAGATGACGCCGCCGTGATCGCGCCGGCGTAGAACCCAGCCCATGAGCGTTACCTTTTCGCCGAGGTGATCAGGACCGAGTTGATTGCAGTTGTGTGTTCGCTTAAGCGTACCCATTGATTCCATAGCTGTGCTAACTCCGATTTCAGCGGGACGATTGCCCGATACAGGGAACGTTGAATACTAAGATTTTTCAATCAAGATCAAGGTAGACGAAATATTTTACCGCAGGCATCTAGTTGATATTTCGCGGATAAAATTTTAAGCATACCACAGAGATTGGAAAAAAAGGCAATTATTCGAGGTTCCCTACGGTTTATCTTCACCCTTTTGGTGCGTTTGTTTGTTCCTGATATCTTTTTGTCTGCGGGAAATTTTACTGGTACCTGCAGGATGTCAGCCGATCACCTGCAGCAGGGCCTTGGCCTGATCAGTGGTATCACCGGTCAGGGGAAAGGGGCATTGTTCCTGGGTGCGCATGTCACGCAGCACGGCTTCGCCCTGTTCAAGCTCATTCTCTCCGAGGATCAGTACCCGCCGGGCATTAATCCGACCGGCCATCTTCATCTGGGCTTTGAGTCCCCGGCCGCTGTGGTCCATGCCGATGTGGGCGCCAGCCCTTCGCAAGTGTGTTGCCAGAAGGACAGCATGGCGTGCAGCAGCGGTTCCCAGCGTCGCAAGGAAGAGATCCATGGCCGCTCCCGGAATATCCTTTTTCTGCTGTTCCAGGAGCAGGGCGATCCGTTCCATGCCCATGGCAAAGCCGACACCGGGCAGGGCAGGTCCGCCAAGTTCTTCGATAAGCCCGTCGTAGCGACCGCCAGCGCCGACAGCCGCCTGGGCGCCCAGGTCAGTGGTGAGAAACTCGAAGGTGGTTCGGGTGTAGTAGTCAAGCCCACGGACCATGAAGCGGTTGATGGTGTAGGGCACGTCGAGCAGGCAGAGGGCATCGCGTACCTCCTTGAAATGGGCATCGCAGCTGGTGCAGAGGCCCTCCAGCAGTGACGGAGTGTCCTTGGCGACCTGACGGCAGGGCGCTTTTTTACAGTCCAGCACCCGCAAGGGGTTGGTGGTGGTTCGCCGGCGGCAGTCATCGCAAAGGTCTTCCTGTCGGGTTTCAAGAGAACGTAGCAGGTGTTTGCGGTATCCGGGGCGGCATTCCCTGCATCCCAGAGAGTTGAGTTCAAGGCTGACGTCAAGGCCCAGTTCGGTGAACAGCATGTCGGCCATGGCGATCAACTCGGCGTCGACCATGGCTTCATCGGCGCCGATGACCTCGGCATCAAGCTGGTGAAACTGGCGCAGTCTGCCCTTTTGCGGACGTTCATGCCTGAACATCGGGCCGATGGTGTACAGTCGGTGCACCGGCTGCTGCACATGCATGCCGTGCTCGATGAAGGCACGCATGATCGAGGCTGTGCCTTCGGGCCGCATGGTGATGCCCTTGTCGGCAAAAGTGTACATCTCCTTTTCGACCACATCGGTGGCTTGACCGATGGAACGAACAAACAGTTCGGTGGCTTCCAGGATGGGGGTGCGGATTTCTCGTAGTCCGAATCGTTCGAAGACTGAGCGGGCAATCCTTTCAATATACTGCCAGCGGCTTACGTCCGCCGGGAGAATGTCCTTGAAACCGTTGATGGCCTGTATTTTCAATGGTATTCCTCTGCTGCTGAAAAAAAGAACCACTGCGGGAATATCGCAATGGTTCTCCAAAAAGATAAATTTACCCCGGAACGAGGCAATACGTCAAGACGTTGCCGCGAATATATGGTAGCATAAGAGAAAAGCTGGAAAGTGACTGCCGTTTATCTGTTTGCCATCTCTTTGTCTTGGGTACTTCTTGACAAACCGGGAAATCCAGCTCATCTTTTTCTTTTCTCTTATTTTTTTATCGCGCAACAGGGAACAGGGCGGACGTTCTCTAAGATCTGTCTCCTGACGCGGTATCGACAACCTAGTGAAGCGAGAACGTATGAAACTGCCGGAGTTGAAAATTGGTTCCTTTGTTGCCCGTATCCCTCTTATTCAGGGAGGGATGTCAATTCGGGTCTCCACCTCGAGCCTTGCCGTGGCCGTCGCCGAATGTGGCGGTATCGGTACCATCGGTGGCTCGGGAATCCCTGTCGAGGAGTTGAAGGAAGACATCCGTACGGCCAAGAACCAGACCGCTGGTGTCATTGCCGTCAATATTATGTATGCCATGAAAGATTTTTACGAGCTTGTCATGGGGTCGATCGAGGCGGGTGCTGACATGATTATCACTGGGGCAGGTTTTTCCCGGGATATCTTCAAAATTGGCAAGACCCACAATATTCCGATCATCTCCATTGTCAGTTCGGCAAGCTTTGCCCGTCTCGCGGAAAAGCTCGGAGCTGCCGCCATTATCGTCGAGGCTACCGAGGCTGGTGGCCATCTGGGTACCAAGGTTAAGCTCCGGGAACTTTTTCCCTCTATCCGTAAGGTGGTCTCCAGGGTGCCATTGATTGCTGCCGGCGGGATCACTGATGGATACGAGATGGCGGAACTGATGGATGCGTATGATGCTGATGGCGTACAGATTGCGTCGCGTTTCGTGCTCAGTGAAGAGTGTTCTGCTGCACCGGCATTCAAGGAGGCTTATCTACGGGCCGGTAAGGAAGATATTGTTGAGATTGAGTCACCGGTCGGCCTCCCCGGTCGCGCCGTGCGTACGCCGTTGATTGCAGAGATGGAGAGGGGAGAGGATGTTTCTTCGGCAAAATGTCTGTACCGGTGTCTGAAAAAATGTAGTTACAAGTACTGTATCAACGAGCGCCTTCGTGCCTCATGCGAGGGTGATATCAAACGAGGCCTCGTCTTTGCTGGTGCCAACACCTACAAGATGAAGGAGATCTTGCCAGTCCGGGAGATCTTTAACCGGTTTGTCAGTGCTGCCGAGTCGGTGTACAGAGAAACGCTCCGCTGAGCGGGGTTGAGACAGGCGTATTATGGGTACCAGGTCCATGAAGTCACGGCGGAACGTCTGTAGACCCGGGGCGAAGCAGCCGGTGGAACCGGCAGCATCTGCAGATAAAACCCGGGATGGCGAGGCACCGGTTATTATTGGCAAGGATGATCATCCCATCCGTGAACAGAATATTGACCGGGAGGCACTCAAGGTCTTGTATCGGCTCCGTGATGCCGGATTCAAAGGATATCTGGTGGGCGGCGGTGTCCGGGACCTGTACCTGAAAAAACGGCCCAAGGACTTTGATATCTCGACAGATGCGCGGCCAGGGCAACTGCGCAAGCTGTTTCGTAACAGCCGAACCATCGGCAGGCGATTCAGACTTGTACAGGTCTTTTTTCGCGGCAACAAGATCATCGAAGTCTCAACGCTCAGGTCACGCAGTGAGTATACCCTTGATGATCAAGAGGTGCTTCCCTCGAACAATACCTTCGGGACCCTGCAGGAAGACGCTTTTCGCCGTGATCTTACCATCAACAGCCTTTTCTATGAGGTGGAAGGACACACTATCATTGATTATGTGGGTGGGGTCGATGACCTCAACTGTGGCGTCATCCGCATGGTCGGTGATCCGGATCGTCGTTTCACCCGTGATCCAGTGCGCATGATGCGTGCCATACGTCATGCAAGCCGTACGCAATTTACGGTCGATGAGGATACCCTCGCTGCTGTACGCCGTAACCTGGCCAAACTCGAGATCTGCCCACCCTCACGGATTCGTGACGAGGTCCTCAAGGACCTGCGCTCAGGAGCGGCGCGGCCGTGGTTTGATCTTTGCCTGGACAGCGGTCTGTGGACGACCCTGTTCCCAATCTATGCTGAGTTGCTGAACAGTACACAGGCCGATATGGTCAGGCAGGAGCTGCGGGCCTATCTCGGCGTCCTTGATCGCCTGCACCGGGCCAGCAGTGATAACCCAGAGGTGCGGCTGGAAGACTCCTTCCTGTTTGCCGTGCTGCTGCTGCCGTGGGCCTGCCGACAATATGACCTGCCGGATCGTCAGGTACGTGGACCTGAGTATAACCGCCTGTGCCGGACCCTTCGTGATGACCTGAGCGCACACTTTGCCGGTCGATTCAATCTCAAGCGGATGGCACGAGAAAACATGACCAGCCTGTTGGTGAACCTGTCGACGTTTCATCTCCAGCAAAAAGGGGAATCCTGGCCTAAGTGGTTGAAAAAGAAAAGCTATTTTGCTGATTGCCGAAGGTTTTATGCGGTTTTCGCCGAAGGTCGAGGGGAGATGACCGCCGATTCTTCGTTGTTCACTACACACCATAGGGGACGGCAGGGCGATCCTGTGAAGAGTGGCGCCAGCCGCAGTTCCCGCAGACGTGGCGGCGTCAATCCAGCGTTTAGCTCAAGGCGGCGGGGCGTTTTTGGCCTGCGAAAAAAATAACCAGACAGGACCTGAGCGCACCGTGCGATTTCTTCTCTACAATATCCGTTACGCGACCGGCGAGGGCACCCGGTTTCATCTGCCTTTCCCGTATGCCGGGTATCTTCGCCATTCATCACGCAACCTCGACCGGATCATCGGGTTTCTTAAAGAAGAACAACCTGATATTGTCGGCCTGGTAGAGGTGGACAGCGGCTCGTTCCGCATGCATCACCAGTGCCAGGCCGAGGTGATCTCCGAGCGGCTCGGCCATTATCACCTGGTGGAATCAAAATACGGCAATGGTTCCGTTGCTCAGCGTCTGCCGGTTATGAAGCAGCAGGGCAACGCGGTATTGGCCCGAACCCCTATCCTCGATCATTCCTTCCACTATTTTCAAAAGGGGGTGAAACGGCTTGTCATCGAAGCCAGGTTGCAGCAGGTGACGGTCTTTCTCGTCCACCTGTCACTCACCTATCGCAACCGTCAGTATCAGCTGGAGCGACTCTACAATATCCTTCGCGGCGTCGATGGCCCGGTTATTCTTGCCGGTGATTTCAACGTCCTCCAGGGGGACCGCGAGCTCGGACTTTTTCTCGGGGCCACCGGCCTGGTCAACGCTAACCGGGAGCGGCAGCCCAGTTTTCCAGCTGCCGCTCCGAATCGCCAGCTGGATTTTATTCTGCATTCCCGCCACCTGGAAGTGCGGAACTTTCGTGTTCCGTCCGTGCGTTTTTCTGATCATGTGCCGATGATCTGTGACTTCGAGTTTTGTGATTGAGCCGTCGTTTTTATGGGATCCACAGAAAAAACATACGGCTTTGCAGGTGTTTTTCTAAATTGTTATTGACAAAAACCGTGACGACCGGCTCAATAGGTGTTGTTTTTAGTGTATCTGTTGCGTCTTCGCCTTGTTGGACACTCTCGGCATACAGAGTTTGAGAAGGGTGCAACGGTTGTCAGCCCTTGAGGAGCCATGGAAGGCTGGTTTACAAAGCCTTGCGGCTCGTTCCCGGTGGTATTGATCACTGCCGGGTGACATCCTGAAGAAAAAATCAACCTTATTTCAGGGAGGAGAGTAGATGAAACGTCTCTTGAAAAGTATTACCGTGACAGCGACGATGATAGCAGCGACAGGTGTGGCCTGTGCTGGAACCCTCAAAGATGTGCAGGATGCCGGGGTGATCCGTGTCGGTGTCAACGAAGGGCTGTTCGGATTCTCCAAGGCTGATGACAAAGGGGTCTGGCAGGGACTGGATGTTGATACGGCCCGCGCCATCTCTGTTGCCGTTTTTGGCGTACCAGACAAGCTGAAGTTTATCCCCTTGACAGCCAAGACCAGAATGACTGCCCTGCAGTCCGGTGAAATTGATGTCCTTACCCGGAACCTCACCCAGACGCTTAGCCGGGATACAGCCATGGGGCTTGATTTTGTTCATGTGAACTACTATGACGGCCAGGGGTTTCTCATCGCCAAAAACCTTGGTGTTACCAGCGCCAAGGAGCTTGACGGTGCGACGGTCTGTGTCTTGCCCGGCACCACCACCGAGCTCAATGTCGCCGATTTTTTCCGGGCCAACAAGATGGAGATGAAACCGGTGGTCATCGAGAGTACCCCTGAGCTTAACAAGGCCTTCTTTGCCGGACGTTGCGACGTGCTGACCTCGGATGTCTCGCAGCTCGCCGGTATCCGTGCGGTCGCCCCCAACCCCGATGATTACGTTATCCTCCCCGATGTCATCTCCAAGGAGCCATTGGCCCCGACAGTCCGTCATGGTGACGACCAGTGGTATGATATCGTCAACTATGCGGTTATGGCAATGATCGCTGCCGAAGAGCTGGGAATTACCTCAAAGAATGTCGACGAGATGCTCAAAAGCTCTGACCCTAAGATTCAGCGGTTTCTGGGGGTATCCCCCGGTAACGGTGAAGCCCTTGGCCTGGATGAGAAATGGGCCTACAACATCATCAAAATGGTGGGGAACTACGGCGAAGTTTTTGAGCGCAATGTCGGAGTGAACACCCCGCTTAAGCTTGAGCGCGGACTCAATGCCCTGTGGACGGAGGGAGGACTGATGTATGTCCCGCCGTTCAAGTAAGCCATCCAGGAAGACCTCACGGTAGCGGAAACCTGGAAGCTGTGAGGTTTCCCTGATCTCTGTACCAGGGGTGTTCCCAGAGAATGCCCCTGTCCTTTGTCTGTCGAGTTGACCCGGTCTATGAGTAACGAGCCTCTTCCCACCAATGCAGAGCCTGTTGTGATGCCTGAGAAGATTCCCTTCTGGCATGACGCCGACAAACGGGCCATCGTTTATCAGGTGCTGGCAGCGGGAATGGTGGGACTGCTCGGTTACTACCTGATATCCAATACTACGGCAAACCTGGAGAAGCAGTCGATTGCTACCGGATTTGGCTTTTTGAAAAAAGAGGCCTCGTTCGAGATCGGCGAGAGCATGATCGCCTATTCTGCGGCCGACACCTATGCAAAGGCGCTGATCGTCGGGGTACTCAATACCTTCAAGGTCTCCTTTATCGGGATCTTACTGACAGTGGTGCTCGGTACGCTCATCGGTGTTGCCCGTCTCTCCTCCAACTGGCTGGTCTCGAGGCTGGCTGCCGCCTATATTGAGGTGTTCCAGAACATACCAGTGCTTTTGCAGCTGTTTTTCTGTTACGCGTTTTTTTACGAGATGCTGCCACCGCCCAAAAAGGCACTGGAACTTTTTTCCGGAGTGTTTCTCTGTAACCGCGGCCTGATGTTTCCTGTGCCAGAACCCCATCCAGTATACTCGTGGATGCTGGCGGCCTTTTTTCTCTCACTTGTCCTGGTCTATCTGCTGAGACGCTGGGCCAGGGCCCGGCAGGACGCCACTGGCCTCTCCTTTCCTGTTTTTCGTACTGCCCTGGTGCTGGTTATCGGCCTGCCCCTGAGCAGCTGGCTGCTGGGCGGTGCGCCTCTGGCCATCGATGTTCCACAGTTGAAAGGGTTCAACTTCAAGGGGGGAATGAGCGTCAGCCCTGAATTCACGGCATTGCTCCTGGGACTGGTACTGTATACGGCGGCCTTTGTTGCGGAAGTGGTGCGGGCTGGTATCCAGGCGGTGAGTCAGGGCCAGACCGAGGCGGCAATGTCGCTCGGGCTCAAGCCCGGCCAGGTGCTCAGCCTGGTGATCCTGCCCCAGGCTATGCGGGTGATTATCCCGCCGCTTACCAGTCAACTCCTGAACCTTACCAAGAACAGTTCTCTGGCTGTGGCCATTGGTTATCCGGATTTTGTTTCTGTGGCAGGGACTGCCATCAACCAGACCGGTCAGGCCATTGAAGGTGTGGCCCTGATCATGCTTGTCTACCTTTTTTTCAGCCTGAGCACCTCAGCCTTTATGAACTGGTACAATAAAAAGACTGCCCTGGTGGAACGGTAAATGATGACGGTGAAACCGACATCTGCCGCAGGCACTGAGTCCATGAAACCGCCAGCCTCCCAGGTCGGTGTTCTCGGCTGGATCAGGAAAAATCTGTTCAGTGGTGTCTTCAACTCGATCCTGACCCTACTGGTCCTCTACCTTTTGTGGAAAATCGTGCCTGTCCTGGTAAACTGGGCACTGCTCAAGAGCTCATGGGTTGCCAGTGCTGAAGAGTGCCGGGAACTCGACGGCGCCTGCTGGTCGATTATTCCTGCGAATCTTCGGTTCATCATCTTTGGATTTTTTCCTGCCAGTGAACAGTGGCGGCCGCTACTCGCCATGGTGGTATTGGTGCTGCTGCTCTTCTACAGCCAGAACCGGCAGCACTGGAAACGTTCACTTGCCTCTCTGTGGGGGGTGGGGCTCCTGGTGATGGCGGTGCTGATGAAGGGTGGTCTTTTCGGGCTCTCTGCGGTGGAGAGCTCGCAGTGGAGTGGCCTGCCGCTTACGCTCATGCTGAGCGTGTTTGGCCTCGCCGCTGCCTATCCCCTTGGGGTGGTGTTGGCGCTGGGCCGGCAATCAAAGATGCCGGTTATCAAGAGCTTCAGTGTCATCTACATTGAACTGATTCGAGGGGTGCCGCTGATCAGTATGCTGTTCATGTCCTCGGTGGTGTTCCCCCTCTTTTTGCCCGAAGGTTTGACGGTGAACAATATCCTGCGGGCCCAGGTCGCTATTATCCTCTTTACTGCCGCCTATGTGGCCGAGGTGGTACGCGGCGGCCTGCAGGGCATTGCCCAGGGGCAGTATGAGGCCGCTGAGTCGCTGGGGTTGAATTATTTCCAGACCATGCGCCTGATCGTACTGCCGCAGGCACTCAAAATCGTTATCCCCCCCACAGTCAGTGTCCTGATAACCGCCTTCAAAGATACCTCGCTGGTGGTGATAATCGCCCTGTTCGATCTGCTCCGGACTTCGCAGACCGTGCTGAGTGAACCCAAGTGGATGGGGTTTTCTGCCGAGATGTACGTCTTTGTCGCCCTGATCTATTTTGTCTGCTGTTTTTTTATGTCCAACTACAGTCGCCGGCTCGAACGGGAGTTGGATACCGGCCTTTAGGTGCTGAGTTTCCGGCACATGGTGCTGTCGGAGATCCCTGTAAATTTTAACGCCAGTTTTTTCCTCATGACAACAGTACAACCTGAACAGGATGATATCATTATCCATATCCGCGGCATGCACAAGTGGTACGGTGAATTTCATGTGCTCAAGGATATCAACCTCGATGTGAGCCGTCAGGAGCGTATCGTTGTCTGCGGCCCGTCTGGTTCTGGGAAATCAACGATGATTCGCTGCATCAATCATCTGGAGGAGCACCAGAAAGGGAGGATCGTCGTTGATGGCATTGAACTCAACAATGACCTGAAGAACATTGAAAAGGTGCGTGCCGAGGTGGGCATGGTCTTTCAGCACTTTAACCTGTTTCCCCATCTGAGTATCCTCGACAATCTCACTCTGGGGCCAATCTGGGTCCGCAAGACCCCCAGAAAAGAAGCGGAAGAGACGGCCATGTACTACCTGGAGAAGGTGCAGATTGCCGAGCAGGCAGGCAAATATCCTGGGCAGTTATCTGGCGGCCAGCAGCAGCGGGTGGCCATTGCCCGAAGCCTGTGCATGAAGCCCAATGTGATGCTCTTTGATGAACCGACCTCAGCCCTTGACCCGGAGATGGTCAAAGAGGTTCTGGATGCCATGATTGAACTGGCGGAAGAGGGGATGACCATGCTGGTGGTCACCCATGAGATGGGATTTGCCAGGAGTGTCGCTCATCGGGTCCTGTTTATGGATGAGGGACAGATTGTTGAAGAGAACAGTCCCCAGGAGTTTTTTGACAACCCCCAGCATGAGCGGACCCAACTGTTTCTGAGTCAGATTCTTCACTGAACCGTTGCCTGCAGATCCTCGCGGGGCCTTTATGCACTTTCCTCTTTTGCTGCCAATGCAATCACTGCGCCGTTACGGCCTGTGATTCCGCCAGTTTCCCTGACAGCCCTGCGGTAAGAGTAAAACCGGGGATCACACTGGGTGCAGATGGATGCCTGGTAAATATGTTTATCCCGTAGCCCTGCATTTGTGAGTTGTTGCCGGGTGATACTCCAGAAATCGAAATGGCAGGTGCAGAGGCGGTGGCGCCACATCCATTCGGGCAGTTCCTTTTGGTAATGGATGAACTCCGCGCAGCAGGGGCCCAGCGACGGACCGATGAGGGCCTGGAGATTGGCGGGATCACTGCCGTATTCCTCGCACATCCTTGCAACAATTTTACCTGGCACGTCAAGCACTGAGCCGCGCCAGCCGTTGTGTGCGGCTCCCACAGCGCTCTGTTGCGGATCGTGCAAGAGAATTGCCTGACAGTCGGCATGCTGGATTAAAAGTCCTACACCGGGAAGGTCGGTGAGTAGGCCGTCATAGCCTGATGTCTCGGTGGCCAGGGTATCCCCGGCACTGTCAATGACAAGGAAACGGTCACCATGTACCTGGTGGACAGTGGCGAGCCTGGTAAGAGAGAGTGTCTCCTGCACCTGTCTGCGGTTCTCCTCAACCTTTTTTTCCTCATCTTCAGTGTTGAACCCGAGGTTGAGCCCCTGGAACAGGCCCGTACTCACACCGCCGGCACAGGTGAAAATTCCATGGGGTGAAGCCAGTGCTTCGCAGGTCAGGTAGGTAAGGCAAGTTGTTTTACAGGTCTGTACATGCATGGAGAAGTTTTGAACGTCAACCGAGTGACTTGTCTGCCGCCGGATGGGAGACCGCTCGGTGCGGTAGATTTTGGCCTGTTACGCACAAAGCGTCTGGTACCTCCCTGAGGTTATCCGCAACAGGTCGTCCGGGACGAGTTCCAGCTCCAGCCCCCTTTTTCCGGCGCTGACAAAAATGGTGGAGAGGTGCTGGGCTGTTGCGTGGACAAAGGTGGGCAGTGCTTTCTTTTGGCCGAGAGGGCTGACGCCGCCCAGGACATACCCGGTTGTCTTCTCAACCAGTTTTTTATCGGCCATGGTCATTTTTTTTACACCTGCGGCTCGGGCCAATAGCTTCAGGTTTAACTGCGAGGTAACCGGGACAACGGCAACGTAAAGCTTGGTGTTTTCATCAGCCACCACCAGCGTTTTGAAAACCCGATCAGGGATGACATCGAGCTTTTTCGCGGCCTCTTCACCATATGAAGGGGCTTGCCGAGAATGGCCATATTCATGAAGCGTGAAGGTAATTCCGGCTTTTTTGGCAGTGTGTATTGCTGGCGTCATTTTTTTGCTCCGGGTAAATCGGCGGTGGCCCGTCCCCAGGAGAATGTCATCCCCTTGTGCGTCTATCCTGACGAGAAAACTCTCTCTACGGCCAATGCCATCGAAGTATTCAACAGAGTGCTCTGCAACGCCATTTCAACAGCAAGAATTTTTAAGATCGCTCTGTCCTGAAGAGCCTCTTATTCGTGAGATCCAGGACTGCTGAAGAGCGGACCAGGCCAATAAAAAGCTGGAAGCCTTAATTGAACAGGTTTCTTCTCGAATATTAGAGAAAACTCCCGGTGGGTAAGAGGGCACAGGTACACAGAGCTTCTCCAACTTCCCGATTATCTGCCAAATGTTCTGGTCATAAACGTAAAAACAACGTGCCATTTACGGGGTCACAGCTTGAATCGAGATCTCCACCCGCCGGTTTTGCGCCCTGCCATCCGGGTTGTCTGTGCCATCAGGATTGGTATTAGGCGCCACAGGCTGGGTTTCGCCATGTCCCATAATCTCATAGTTGGCTTGAGCACCGCCCTTTTCGACCAGCCATAGGTGAACCGCCTCGGCCCGGCGCACGGAAAGCGACTGGTTGTAATCGTTCGCGCCCTTGGCATCGGTATGGCCATGGATTGCGACAACACCTTTGGCTTTATGAAACGAGTCGGCTATTTTGTCTGGTGAGAGGTTGTCAAAACTTTTACGATATCCAAAAGGGAGCAACTCACAAATAACCTTATAGAAAGATTCTCAGTTCTGGTCAAGGGGTCCATCAGTGGATCTGATCGTACGGTTTTCAAGGGCTTTATGCCTCCTCTTACGTCAGCTGAAAACATGATGCAGTCTTGTTGTGATCAAGGAGTTAGGTTGCCCCTCTACATCCTTGCCGGTAACTCCCTGGTATTGCCGGGGTATCGGAGAATCCTGACCGTTCTTGGGAAACAGGGGGGTGACGGTATGCTAAAAAAGTAGCATCGGAATATTGGCGAGATTGCTGTGGTAAATTCTTTTTGGATGTCCTGATCTTGAACGAAAAATTTCAGCAGCCAAGATCTCCTTTGTTTTTTAGTTCTTGCTAATTTACGCAAAAAACTCTACCCTGAGAATTGGGCAAAATTCCACCTCTGCTCGTTGCCGGCAGCTCATTTTTTGATAATCGGCGTCAACAGTGGGGGAAGGCCCCAAAAAACAGAAACTGTAAGTTCTTCTACTCAGGAAAGAGGTGATACTATGCTGTACTCTTTATTCAATCGACTGGACCGAAAACAGCCTTTTCCCCGGGCAAACGCGCATTGTGATATTCCCTGTAAAATCTACGATCCGGCCGTAGCCCAGATAAGCGCATTGACGGTCATCCGTATGGTAGATCTTATTACCGAGCTACAGGACAAGGGGGAACTCGGTCTTACCGATAATGCCAACCTTGTTCGTCTGGTCAATGAAAAGGAAGCTCATGCGCTTAAGGTAAAAGAGGAAATCCGGGTTATCTGGGGCGATTATTTCAAGCAACCTCAGTTCGACCAGGTACCACAGGTTCATGAGCTCGTTCATGCCATCATGATGCAGGGGTCAAAATGCAAGCAGCATGTGGACCGGGAAATGGCTGTGGAGTTACTCAACCTCGTCAACAAGTTTGCTGAGGGGTTCTGGCTCACCAAAGGGGTGAAGACCTACACGGCTACCTGCCCCTATCCGCCATCAGAGCAGGTGGTCTATCCCAGGCTTGACGGGTAAGGTTCGAATGTGCTGAAGGTTTTCAGCGTCAAGGGCTCAAGTATGGAGCCGACGCTTGCAGATGGTGACTTTGTCATCACCTTCAGCTGGTTTCGTTCTCCCCGCAAGGGGCAGCTGGTTGTCCTGCGGCACGATGACCTGGGTATCCTTGTTAAACGGGTGAAGCATCAGACCCCTCAGGGATACTGGGTGGAAAGCGATAGTGTGCACGGCGTCGATTCCCGAACTCTGGGCATTGTTTCGCCTGAGCGTTTATTGGGAACGGTGTTGTTTGTCGTGCGTCGACCATAACTAACAAAGCGTATCAATCAAAAAACAGCTGCTGTGCAGCACGATGAGGAGTTTATGTCATGGAGCATTCGGTTGCCCTGAACTTTGAGGGAGGGGTTGTCTTTCGTAACGTCAGGCCTACCAGTATGTTGGTGGAAGAGCTGGAACAAAAAAAGATCGAATATGTGCAGGTGGACCCCAAAGAGTTGAAATACGGTTCCTGGGGGCTTGTTCTGGTCTTTAAGGATAAGGAGACCAAGGACAAGTACACAGAAGGGCAGTTGCAGTATGCGCCTGGCTGGTTGCCTGGGCAGCGTAAGGAAACTCAGCGTATTAACCCGCTGAAGGCAGCGAAGCGTTCCGTACGACGAAAATAATCCGCAGTATCAAGGGGGCAGCACCTTTGTGTTCTGCCCCCTTACTTTTTCCTCCACGGCCGGGAAAGCCCTTTCTCGCCAATTTCACCGTATGCCCTTGCAGTTTATAGCAGCAGATAAAAAAATGTATTTTTAATGAGAACGGCAAATTTCTACAGGTAGATGTTTAGGTTGCGTTTGTCGCTTATTTTTTCCCTGAAAGTTTTGCCCAGGAGTCACGCAGGGTGACAATCCGGTTGAAAACAGGATGCTCCCGGGTGCTGTCCACGGGGTCAAGGCAGAAATACCCCTGGCGCTCAAACTGAAAGCGATCTTTGCTGTCGGCATTTTTCAGCGAAGGCTCCACCTGGCAGGTGGTGAGAACCTTTAACGAGTCTGGGTTGAGAAATTCCTTGAAGTCTCGACTCTTATCAGCATCAGGGAAGGCCTCTGAGAAAAGCCTGTCATAGATGCGGACCTCTACCTTTTGGGCATGCCGGGCGGAAACCCAGTGAATCGTTCCCTTGACCTTGCGGCCATCCGGTGCTGCCCCCCCTCTGGTTTGGGGATCATAGGTGCAGCGTATCTCGACAATGTTACCTGCCTCATCCTTTATCACTTCCTGGCAGGTTACGAGATAGGCATAGCGCAGCCGCACCTCGCGGCCGATGGACAGGCGGAAGAATTTTTTTGGCGCATCCTCCATGAAGTCAGCCCGTTCAATATAGAGTTCCCGGGAGAAGGGGACATTACGTGTTCCCATTTCAGGACGTTGCGGATGGTTCTGGGCCTCCAGTTGCTCTTCGCGCTCTTCCGGATAATTGGTGAGCACCAGTTTTACCGGGTCAAGAACACCAAAAACCCTGTGGGCATGCTCGTTGAGGTCATCACGGACAGCATTTTCAAGGACTCCCATGTCGATCCAGGATTCCCGTTTGCCGATACCAATGGTCTCGCAGAAATTTCGCAGAGCCTTGGGGGTATACCCGCGTCGCCGCAGTCCTGAGATTGTCAGCATCCTTGGATCATCCCAGCCGCTGACGTGGGCTTCGTTGACCAGTTGCAGGAGTTTGCGTTTGCTGGTGACGGTGTAGTTGATGTTGAGGCGGGCGAATTCTATCTGCCTGGGGTGTTCGGGTGTTTCCAGGGTGTCGAGAACCCAGTTGTACAGGGCGCGATTATTTTCGAACTCCAGGGTGCACAGCGAATGGGTAATGCCTTCGAGCATGTCGGACAGGCAGTGGGTGAAGTCGTACATCGGGTAGATGCACCAGCGATTCCCGGTACGATGGTGTTCGGTTTTCATGATTCGGTACAGCACCGGGTCACGCAGGATGATATTGGGTGAGGCCATGTCTATTTTCGCCCTCAGCACACAGGTGCCTTCCTCGAACAGACCATCACGCATCTGTCTAAACAGTTGCAGATTTTCCTCAATGGAGCGATCGCGGTATGGACTCGCCTTGCCTGGTTCGGTCAGCGTCCCCCGGTGTTCGCGGATCTCTTCCATGCTCAGGTGGCAGACATAGGCCTTGCCTCTTCTGATCAACTGCACGGCAAAGTCATGGAGTTCGTCGAAATAATCCGAAGCAAAGTGAAGATGCTCTTGCCAGTCATAGCCCAGCCAGCGGACATCGCGTTTGATGGCGTCCACATATTCGTCAGACTCCTTGTTCGGGTTGGTGTCATCAAAGCGCAGGTGACATTGACCGGCGAACTCCTGAGCCACACCAAAATTAAGACAGATCGATTTAGCATGGCCGATATGGAGAAAGCCGTTAGGTTCCGGGGGGAAGCGGGTAACAAGGGAGGCGTGTTTTCCTGTGGCCAGATCTTCTGTAATGATCTGGCGAATGAAGTCCAGCGGTTTCTTGGGCTGTTCCATACCTTCAGCTCTTGGGGTACAGGTGATCGATGGAGGAGAGACGCCTGGTGACGGTGTCCTGCCCCAGTGTCGTCAGGATATCAAACATACCCGGTCCGGCGAGCTGGCCCGTGAGTACGGTCCGCATGCCATTGATGAGAATGCCGGGCTTGATGGCAAGTTTTTCGGCGAGCGCCCGGGTGGCCTGCTCTGCAGATTCGGCGGTAAACGGCTCCAGGGAGGAAAAAACTCTACCCAGCTCGGGTAGCCAGGTGGCAAGATCGGGGTGCTTGACGATGTTTTTTCTCAATGGTTTTTCTTCAATGGTATAGGTGTCATCGAAATAGGCCCGCCCGGCAGTGGTAAAATCCTTGAGGGTGTGAAAACGGTCGCGGATCAGGTTCAGCGTGGCATGGTACCAGTCCTTGCGATCAGTGGCGTAGCTCTCTTTCCAGAGGCCTTCCGCTTCGAGCTCTTTTTGTACCAGCCTGCCAAGTTCCTCCAGGTCCATCTCCCTGAGATAATGCTCGTTCATGGAGATGAGCTTGGGGTCTGTAAAGAATTTGGCATCACCTGGTCGGTAGTTGAAGACAGCGTTGACCTTGCTGATGCGCTCCAGGGTGAAGGCGTCGATGAGTTCCTCACGGCTGAAAAATTCCTGCTCTGTTCCGGGGTTCCACCCCAGAAGAGCCATGAAGTTACAGACTGCCCATGGAAGAAAACCCCGGTCCCGGTAGAACTGGACGGCAACTATTTCGCCGTGGCTGCGTTTGGAAATTTTTTTCTTTTTGAGATCAAGGGTGAGTGGCATGTGCGCAAAAACCGGGAGCCTCGCACCCAGAGCCTCATACAGCAGAACCTGTCTGGTGGTGTTGGTCATGTGATCCTGGCCACGGATCACGTGGGAAATACGGTCGCGTATATCGTCGACCACATTACAGAGCAGGTAGAGGGGGCGGCCGTCAGAGCGGACGATGACAAAATCTTCGATCTCCGCGTAGCTACGTTCTATACGGCCGAGTACGACGTCATCATAGCTCAGTTTGCCCTGGCGTTCCGGCACCTTGAAACGGATGACAGAGGGTCGACCTGCAGCCTCCATGGCCTGGACCTGCTCCTGATCAAGATGGCGACAGGTGCCGTCATACCCGACAGTGCCTTTGTTGGCCAGCGCTGCCTCACGTCGTGCCTCAAGCTCCTCCTTGGTACAGAAGCACTTGTAGGCATGGCCTTTTGCGAGGAGTTTTTCTGCAGCAAGAACATGGTCTTTGGCAAACTGGCTCTGGAAATAGGGTCCCTCATCCCAGTCGAGATCAAGCCATGCAAGTCCGTCAAGTATCCCTGCGATGGACTCTTCTGTGGAGCGCTGGGCATCGGTGTCCTCTATCCTGAGGATCAGTTTTCCCCCGTGTTTTCTCGCAAACAACCAATTGAGCAAGGCGGTACGGGCGCCGCCGATATGCAGGTATCCGGTGGGGCTGGGTGGAAAACGGACTCGGACTTCTTCCATACTGTTTCCTGTAACGGTTGAGAGATAACGTTGGTGCCCTGCCATGCTTCAACTGCTCGCAGGAGCTTGTCTCTTGGTGGCAATACCTTGCCGCCGTGAAAATCGTTTTTTATATCGCGTCTGCCGTTTCAGTTCAAGCCAAAGATGGGGTTGGCAGCTGTCTTCGTCGCCCTTGGACAGGAAGAATTGCCCGGCGAATTTATCATTGTCGGTATCTGGAAATACAGGTATATTCCCATGTTCATCGTCTTGTTTTCAAGAAGTAAAATGGGAGTACAGGCGCAGTGAACATTTTCGCGATGAACTGGCCCGTGCGTCTTTACCGACGGACCTATGAGTTGACAACTGTTAGCAAAAATCAGGGGGCGTTGCCATGACCGAAGAAGGAAAAAAAACGCAGTGCTGTCCGGAGGGCAGGGTCAGGGATGCCCAGGGCCGCTGTGTGATGCCGGAAGTGACCTTTAGTTCCTTTATCCTTTCGCTGAACACCTCGGCGCTTTATCACATGGGAGAGCTGGCGCATCCGCAGGATGGCCGCAAGGTTGTGGACCTCGAACTGGCCAAGCACACCATTGATACCATCGCCATGCTGCATGAGAAGACCAGGGGCAATCTGGACAGTGACGAAGATGAGCTGTTCAACCGGCTGCTGTATGAGTTGAAATTGAGATACGTGAAGGTGAAAAATCAGCTAGCGTGAAGTTGCCGTCATGAGCAGGGTGGTACTGCAGGCAGCGGCTAAAGTTAATCTGGTACTGCGGATAACCGGACGCAGAGAGGACGGGTATCATCTGCTGGATTCACTCATGCAGAAGGTCGCACTCTACGATCGTCTTGTCCTTGAGCTTCGGGCCACTAATACCATTCGATTAACCTGTCCTGCCAGCGACCTGCCCGAAGACCAGGGCAATCTTGCCTATCAGGCAGCGGCACTGTTTTTTGCCGAACTGGGAGAACGGGCCAGTAACGGTGTTGATATAGTTCTTGAGAAACAGATTCCAGTAGCTGCAGGTCTTGGTGGTGGCAGCAGTGATGCTGCCATGGTGTTGCGAGGGTTGAATCTCTTGCACGAAGATGTTTTTTCGTTTGATCAGCTTATGGCCATGGCACTTCGACTTGGAGCTGACGTGCCATTCTTGCTCCAACCCGAGCCTGCGGCCTGGGCACGGGGCATAGGAGAACAGCTGAGCAGGGCGCTTCCCCTCCGCGACTGCTTTATGGTGCTGGTGACCCCGCAGATCTCCGTGTCAACCAGCTGGGCCTACCAGAATTTTGTGTTGACAAAAAAAGACGGAAAACGTAATTTTACCTGTTCACTTCAATCTAAAATTTCTGTTTTTCCTCGTGACAGCGGGGTCCTGGTGCCGATGGAGAACGACCTGGAATCGGTAACCATTGACCGCTATCCTGAGATTGCCGAACTGAAACGGGAAATACTGGAACGAGGTGCAGACGCTGCCCTCATGTCAGGATCAGGACCGACAGTTTTTGGCCTGTTCAGCGACAGGGATGCAGCGATCAGTTGTCAACAAACACTCCGGCGTCGTTATGTGCAGGCGTATCTTGTTCTTCCGTTGACAGGCAAGGAAGAACAAGCTGTTGCTTTTGTTGACTGATGGATGCAGAAGGATAAAAAAAAGAGCAGGGCTGGGGAGTCGTCAAGTGGTAAGACACAAGGTTTTGATCCTTGCATTCGGGGGTTCGAATCCCTCCTCCCCAGCCACAAGAAAATGAGGTCTTGCTGATGCCCAGGACTATGCATGTGTTCACCGGTAATGCCAATCCCGTCATTGCCAGGGAAATCTGTGAGTACCTGGAGATCCCGCTTGGCGCCGCTGAAGTGAAAAAGTTTTCTGATGGCGAAATCTCCGTGGAAATCCAGGAGAATGTTCGCGGTTCCGACGTCTTTGTCATCCAGCCGACCTGTCCGCCGGTCAATGATAATCTCATGGAACTGATCATCATGATTGATGCCTTGCGCCGCGCATCTGCCCGACGTATCACGGCGGTGATACCTTACTATGGCTACGCGCGGCAGGACCGTAAGGTTCGTCCTCGTGTTCCGATTTCGGCAAAGGTTGTTGCCGAGATGATTACTGTGATAGGGGCAAGGCGTGTGCTGAGTATGGACCTGCATTCAGGGCAGATTCAGGGTTTTTTCAATATCCCGGTGGATCACCTGTATGCTGCCCCGGTCTTGCTGCGCTATATCAGAGAGCATTTCCCGGACGAGGTCATCATGGTCAGCCCCGATGCTGGCGGAACTGAGCGGACCCGAGCCTTTGCCAAGCGCCTCAATGCCAGCCTGGCCATCATCGACAAGCGTCGCGAAAAGGCAAATGTCTGCCAGGCCATGAATGTCATCGGTGACGTCTCGGGAAAAACGGCAATTCTGCTTGACGATATGGTCGATACCGCCGGAACACTCTGTGGAGCTGCAGAAAAACTTCTGGAAAACGGTGCCAAGGAAGTCCATGCCTGCTGTTCACATGCGGTCCTGTCGGGGCCGGCCATCGATAGAATTCAGGAGTCCTGCATCAAGACGCTTATTGTGACCAATTCGATTCCCCTTAGTGAGCGGGCCCAGAGGTGTGAAAAAATCATTGTGCTTTCAGTGGGTGAGCTGCTCGGAGAGGCCATTCGACGGATACACGCAGAAGACTCGGTGAGTTATCTGTTTGTATAAGTACGTTTTCAGGTGACTACATGCGATGGACTGTTGTGTCCATCATTGAATATGATGTTTATCTTTTTGGAGGTTTTCCATGCTACAGGTTGAGATTGATTCTGCGGTTCGCACTGTTTTCGGCAAAGGGGAGATGCGTCGCCTGCGCAACAACGAGTTTACCCCTGCCAGCCTCTACAGCGGCGGCACCCCCCCCATTGCCCTTCAGTTCAAGACAGCAGATCTGTTCAGGAAACTCAAGTTTATTCATGGACGAAATGCGGTGATTACCGTGAAAATTGCGGGTGACACGGCGGCACAGCGTCATGTGCTGGTCAAGGAAATTCAGAAAGATGTGGTCACCGACGAGCTCATCCATGTTGATTTCCTGGAAATTGACCTGGAAAAGGAACTGGAGTTTGTGGTTCCCCTTAAGTATACTGGCAAGGCCAGGGGCGTGGAAATGGGCGGAGATCTGCAGGTTTATCGCGACAGTATCCGCCTCAAGGGACGGCCTCTCGAAATTCCCGATGAAGTTGAGGCCAATATCTCCAATCTCGACAAGGCTGGTGCCCCTATAACCTGCGGTGATCTACAGGTTACCGGAGAGGTGACCATGCTGGAAGCAGCAGACGTTGCCTGCATTGAGGTGGTGTAGTTTACGTCTTGAGCTGATCGGCCGATTGCCACGTGTTTATGACTTCAAGGGTCGGAGGATTTACCTGCGGCTCTTTTTCTTTGTAGATTTCTTCACCGCTGCCGCTAAGACCCATGGGCACACCTGTCTTTCTGATTGCCGGGCTTGGTAATCCTGGTGCGTCGTACGAGAAAACCCGGCATAATCTCGGGTTTCGTTGTGTCGACACTTTTGCCGAGCGTCAAGGATGGCACATAGTGCAGGCCAAGATGCAGGGACTGTTCTGCAAGGAGCGGTTTATGGACGTTCAGGTACTGCTGGTGAAACCGCAGTCCTACATGAATCGCTCCGGGTATTGTGTGCGGGCCCTGGCCGACTATTTTGACGTTGATATGTCCAGACTCATAGTTGTTCATGATGATCTGGACTTGGCTCCCGGGCGAGTGAAGGTGGTCTCAGGAGGAGGCGCTGGCGGTCACAATGGCATTCGTTCAATCATCGCTGCCCTTGGCAGTGATCAGTTTGCCCGTGTTAAAATCGGGATAGGCCGTCCTGCAGATCACGGTGTTGCCGGAATGCCGGTGGATCGCTTTGTCCTGTCCCCTCTGGGAAAAAGTGAACTGGAGTTGTTCTGCCAGCGCAAAGATCTGGTGACCGAAGCCCTGGAGATATTTCTGGAAAAAGGTGTACAGCACTCCATGCAGCAGATAAATGGGAAAACCTGATGCCACAGGCGCTGATCCCTGGAGTTTTCCGCATACCTGTGCCTTCCGTACCACAACGAGGCATTTCTGCCAACCTCCTTGATATTGTCTTTCTTTCATGCAACTGTTTGCCGAAGCTGGAGAACTATGGTATAGTTAATCCCTTAGTCAGGTAGACAATCTGACCTGGCGCTTTCAGCTGTTTTTTTCAATTTGCGCCTCAAGCGTCGTTTCGGAAGGTGTACGTTGTCAGTGCCTGATTTCCATTGGACAGGGGACCGATGAAACCAGGAAGCGACTGATCGTCCTCATTTGGAGGTATTTGTGTTCTCAGTTGGAGATATGGCCGTTTATCCGGCCCATGGCGTTGGTCTGATCGAGACCATTAAAACCCAGAACATAGGCGGTGTTGATCAGTCGTTTTATGTCATGAGAATTCTTGACGGCGACATGACTATCATGATCCCCACAGCCAACAGTAAAAACGTTGGCCTGCGGGCAATTATCGGCAAAGACGAGGTCCATAAGGTCCTTGATATCCTTAAAGAGCGTGATATTAAAATTAACTCGCAGACCTGGAATCGTCGCTATCGCGATTACATGGAAAAGATTAAGACCGGGTCGGTTTTTGAGGTTGCGGTGGTGTTGCGCGATCTCTTCCTGCTCAAAGAGGACAAGGATCTGTCCTATGGTGAGCGGAAGATGCTCGACACAGCCAAGAGTCTTTTGGTGAAAGAACTGTCACTTGCCAAGAAAACTGGTGAGGACAAGATCGAGAAGCAGATAGAGAAGATCTTTTGCTGAGGTATCAGAGTTTCTGACAGTACCCTGAGACTGCTGTTGCGCGCGCTCCACATAGCGTTGCCAGTTGCCGTTGTGATGTCCGTCCAGAGTGATTCGATCACTGCCTCTTTGCCAGAGTTTTGAACACATCCACTGACGTTACCCAGTATGAAAACGTTGTTGCACCGGATGATGATGCCGATGGTGCAGTGCACTGTTTTGTCGTTGATGCGGTAGACGCGAAACAGCGTCTTGATCGGTATCTTGTTCGGCTGCTTCCCGAGTACACCCGTTCTGCCATTGCCCGCCTGATTCTTGCCGGAAAGGTACGTGTAGATGGAAATGTCTGCCGCAAAACCGGCCAGCGTGTCCGTTCAGGAGAGCGCATAGCCGTCAGATCGCTTAAAGAAGAGCCTGTTGAACTTGTTCCTGAGCCTGTCGACTTTACCGTGCTGCATGAGGATGAGCACCTGATGGTCGTGGTGAAACCCCCGGGACTGGTGGTGCATCCCGGTGCGGGTCATCGTCATGGAACCCTTGCCCACGGCCTGCTCTATCATTGTCGCGGTCTGGCCTTGCCCGGAGTTGATTCAGCTCGTCCTGGAATCGTGCATCGCCTTGATCAGGATACTTCCGGGGTCATGCTCGTCGCAAAAACCGAGGCTGTACGCCATCAATTAATGGCAGACTTTAAGGACCGCGCCATTGGCAAGACCTATGTTGCGCTGCTTGCCCGGACACCAGCAGCCGATGCTGGTCGGATTGTTGCTCCGCTGGGCAGACATCCTGTGCATCGGACAAAGATGGCTGTTCGGGAAGACAGCGGAAAATTTGCCGCGACCAGCTGGCATATTCTGGAGTACCTTGCCCATGGCTGCTGTTACGTCAAACTTGACCTGGAAACCGGGCGTACGCACCAGATCCGGGTCCATATGGCCAGTCTTGGCGCCCCTGTGCTCGGTGATCGTCTGTATGGTGGCGTTCGGCCCGCTATGCCAGCTGCGGCCCGACAGATGCTGCACGCGGCAACACTTACCTTTACCCATCCTGTCACCACTGAGGGGCTGCAATTCACCGCCCCTCTTTTTGCAGATATGCAGCAGGTTCTTGAAACCCTGCGCAAGGGGGAAGCGTGAGGCCCAAAGTCCTGGCCGTGACCGGAGGGATCGGTTCCGGTAAATCAACGGTCGCCCGGCAGCTGGCCCGAGCGTGCGAAGCAGAGTATCTTGATCTTGACCTGGTCTGCCGAGAACTTCTGCAGCCGGGTGGTAAGGGACTTCATGCGTTGTGCCAGGTTTTTGGTGCGCGTTTTCTCGATATGGAAAAACGCCTTGACCGCAAAAAGCTCAGGCAGGCGCTGTTTACGGATGCCCGGCTCCGGGCTCGTGTTGATGGCCTGTTGCACCCCCTGGCTGCAGCTGTTGCTGAAGAAAAACTTGAAAAATCTCCTCGTGCGATGGCGGTGGCTGACGTGCCCCTGTTATTTGAGGCAGGCTGGGAGAAGATGGCGGATCTCATCATCGTCGTGTGGGCACCGGAAGCTGAGCGGATCAGGCGCATTGTCAGCCGTGACCAGGTTACCCCAGAGCAGGCCCGGGCCGCTCTTGCCGCACAGATGAGCCTTGAGGAGAAGATGAGGCTTGCAGATTATCGCCTCGATAACAGTGGGAGTCACGAGTCAACCAGGCAGCAGGTGAATACGCTTGCCAAACGATTGCTTGCCGGAGAATTTTTCACTTGATTCTGATGTTTTTTTGAGAAAGATCTTGACAGTCTATTCCAAAGTAAATACAAAAGGACAGGCACAGCAAACAGTAACGTTCGTGCCTTGTTCTTCTGTTCTTAATAGATCCTGTTGACAAATATATGCGATACTTTTTCTCTGCAGTTAGGAGAATGTGCAGAACGTTGCCTTGATCCGCAGATTGTTCCCGCCTTGTATCACAGACTCCATGGATATGATGTTGGGGTGTACGTATACTATCCTGTTTGACTACAATTAGCTGTAAGCCATCCGTTATTATTGAAATCCACTGTTTCCGAAAAGACACCTGTCGCAGACATCCGGCATGAGCCGTACCTGCGATGACATGGGGCCGCAGGCGATGCCTTAGCCCTGCCCCCGACATTTTGACCGCCACAGGAGGAGAGACTGGTCAATGAATGCCAATGAATTGAAAAACAGAAAAATCAAGGAACTTGTTACACTTGCGGCATCTTTGGGTATCGAAGGCTACAGTACCATGCGCAAGCAGGAGCTGATCTTTGCCATTCTCAAGGCCCAGGCCATTGAGGACGGTAAACTGATGGGCAGCGGAGTTCTCGAGGTACTGCAGGATGGGTTCGGGTTCCTGCGAGCCCCTGATTACAATTATCTTCCCGGACCAGATGATATCTATGTCTCTCCTTCACAGATACGTCGCCTTAATCTTCGAACCGGAGACACTATCGAAGGAGAGGTACGAGCGCCTAAGGACAATGAGCGCTATTTTGCCCTGCTCAAAATCAACTCCATCAACTACGAGCTCCCAGAGGCAGCACGCAACAAAACCGTTTTTGTCAATCTTACCCCATTGCATCCGGAGGAACGTATCAATCTGGAGATGCAGCCCGACAATTACTCCATGCGGGTGATGAATACCATGAGTCCGCTGGGAAAGGGGCAGCGCGGCCTGATCGTTGCCCCTCCCAGAACCGGGAAAACGGTATTGATGCAAAAAATTGCCAACTCCATCGTCCATAACCACAAGGAGATTGTCCTGATTGTCCTGCTCATCGACGAGCGGCCTGAGGAGGTCACTGACATGAAACGCAATGTGGATGCAGAGGTGGTAAGCTCCACCTTTGATGAGCCACCCCAGCGGCACATCCAGGTTGCGGAAATGGTTATTGCCAAGGCAAAGCGGCTGGTTGAGCACAAAAAGGATGTCGTGATTCTGCTGGACTCCATAACCCGCCTGGCCCGGGCCTATAATACCGTGACACCCGCTTCCGGCAAGATCCTCTCCGGTGGTGTCGAGGCCAATGCCCTGCATCGTCCCAAGCGTTTTTTTGGCGCCGCCAGAAATGTCGAGGAGGGCGGTAGCCTGACCATCCTTGCGACAGCGCTTATCGATACTGGTAGCCGCATGGACGAGGTTATCTTCGAAGAGTTCAAGGGCACCGGTAATATGGAGATTGTACTTGACCGCAAGATGGCAAACCGTCGTATTTATCCGGCCATTGATATCCTTAAGTCCGGCACCAGAAAAGAAGATCTGCTGCTACCCGAAGAGGAACTCAACAGGATCTGGATCCTGCGAAAACTGCTCAGCCCCATGAACCCGGCAGATGCCATGGAGTTCCTCGTCGATAAGATGTCGCAGACCAAGTCGAATGAAGAGTTTTTTGCCTCCATGAATCGATAGAGCCTGTTTTTTTCCTTTTAAAATATTACAAAAAAGGTATATTACGCTGTTAGACATTAGTACTATTACTTGCGACCCTATGTGTGGAGGATTGGTTAATGAAACCTGATATCCATCCGGAATATCATAAAATTAAAGCGGTATGCGCCTGCGGCCACGAAGTTCCCCTGGGCAGTGTCAACAAGGAAATGAAGGTGGAGATCTGCTCAGCCTGCCACCCCTTCTTTACCGGCAAGCAGAAACTGATTGACACTGCAGGACGCATTGAAAAATTCAAGAAAAAATACGCCAAACATCTGGAAAACAAGAAATAGTCAATATTTCTGTTAGCATCCACATGCGGGGCCTTTGCGTCGTGTGTGGATTTTTTTATCCTTTGGTTACTTGCCGCTACGTTTTTCAACGCCGTTTATCGTCAACGCGGGGATGTTATGTTTGAAAACCTGCTCGATATCGAAGATCGACGCAAAGAGCTGGAGATGCAGCTTGCAGACCCTTCGTTGGTCAGTGATCAGCAGCATTTTCAAAAAGTCGTCCGCGAGCATGGTGTTGTGGCAAAACTTGCGCAGCTGCACGAGCGCTACCGGCAAGTGGAGCGAGAGCTCAAGGCCAATGAAATGTTGTTGTGGGAAGAGGCTGAAGACCAGGAACTGGTTGAGCTTGCCAGACAGGAACAGGAGGAGCTTGAAGAGGAGAAACAGCGTCTCGAAGAAGAAATTCGTCTCAACCTGCTGCCCCGTGATCCCAATGACGAGAAAAATATTTTTCTCGAGATTCGCGCCGGTACTGGTGGTGATGAGGCAGCACTGTTTGCCGCTGATCTCTACCGAATGTACAGCCGCTTTGCCGAGGTTCAGGGCTGGAAGGTGGAGACGATGAGTTCCAATCCCATTGGCATCGGCGGGTTCAAGGAAATTATCGCCCTGATCAGTGGCGATCAGGTGTACTCGAAACTCAAGTTCGAATCTGGCGTTCACCGGGTCCAGCGAGTACCCGAAACCGAGGCCCAGGGAAGAATCCATACCTCAGCGGTTACCGTCGCCATTATTCCCGAGGCAGAGGAGGTGGATCTCCATATTGAACCCAATGAACTGAAGTTTGATGTCTACCGGTCTTCAGGGCCCGGTGGCCAGTCGGTCAATACCACTGATTCAGCAGTACGCATCACACATCTTCCCACTGGCCTGGTTGTCACCTGCCAGGATGAAAAATCACAGCACAAGAACAAGGCAAAGGCCCTGCAGGTCCTTCGGGCCAGACTCCTTGATCGCATGGAACAGGAGCGCCAGGACCAGATCTCCCAAGATCGCAAAAGCCAGGTGGGGTCTGGTGATCGCAGTGAGCGGATACGCACCTACAATTTCCCGCAAGGACGGGTGACCGATCACCGGATCAACTTGACCCTGTACAAGTTGGAGCAAATTCTTTCCGGGGCGTTGAATGAGATTGTCTTGCCCCTCATCACCCATCATCAGGCAGAGTTACTCAAGACCACGTACTGAAACCATGCGTATTGTCGAGTTGCTCGAACTGACCGGTGACCGACTGCAACAGGCCGGCATCGAAGAGTTTCAGAGCGAGGCTCGGCTACTCCTTCAGGAAAGCCTGGGGCTTACCCGTAGTCAACTGTATCTTCGACTGAAAGAAGAAGTCTCGCCAACAGCTGCGGCAGCCTGTGAAGGGGTGATCAGGCGGCGGCTCCAGCGTGAACCCCTGGCATATATTCTTGGAAAAAGAGAGTTTTGGTCGCTGGATTTTCAGGTGGGACCCGGAGTGCTCGTGCCCAGACCGGAAACCGAGTTTCTCCTTACCTGTGTCCTTGATGAGATACAAGGAAACAAGCGCCCTGCTGACCTGGTCCTGGACCTGTGTACCGGCAGCGGCGTTATTGCCACCGTCCTTGCCAGGGAGCTGCCATGCCGGGTTATGGCTATCGACCTGTCCGCAGAAGCCCTTGTCTATGCTGAAAAAAATATTCGTCAACATGGGGTACACTCTCGAGTTCAGCTCGTTCACGGTGATCTGTTCGCTCCGCTTGCTCCACTAGCATTGGTTGATGTACTTGTCAGCAATCCACCGTATGTCGATGAAAACGAGCTGCCACGGCTGGCCCCCGAAGTCCGGTGCTGGGAGCCCAGACAGGCCCTGGCTGCCGGCAGCAAAGGAATGGACTGCCTTGTCCGGATTGTTGACACTGCCTGGCAATATCTGCGGCCAGGTGGCCTGTTGTGCTGTGAAATCGGGGCAGACCAGGAGGGCGATGTCCTGGAGCTGTTTGCCTCACAGGAGCAGTACACTGAAGCAACAGTGCGTTATGACTGGGCTGACCGGCCACGGGTCGTTATGGCCAGCCGTCGCCCTGTCCCGACTGCTGGGTAAGTGGTCATTGTTTACAGATAATCATTAGATGTTGAGACGTGAAAGGATATGGACAAGTTACTTATTCGAGGCGGACGGCCTCTCAACGGGACTGTAGAGATCAGCGGTGCCAAGAATGCAGCTCTGCCGCTGATGGCCGCAACATTGCTGACGCCGGGTTGGCATACCCTGGAAAATGTTCCTGATCTGCGCGACACCCGCACCATGCTGCGGGTACTGGAGACCCTTGGTGCCAAGTACACGCGAGAAGGGTCCCAGGTACGCATCAATACTGCTCACCTTAGCGGTGCTGAGGCCCCCTATGAGCTGGTCAAGACCATGCGTGCCTCTGTCCTTGTTCTTGGGCCGTTACTGGCGAGGGCCGGTTATGCCAGAGTATCTTTGCCCGGTGGCTGCGCCATAGGAGCCAGGCCGGTCAACTATCATCTGCAGGGATTTGAGCAGCTGGGTGTGCGTACTGAACTGGAGCAGGGGTATGTGGAAGCCAGGGTTGAAGGGTATATGCAGGGGGCTACCGTTTACTTTGACACTCCTTCTGTCACCGCTACCGAGAATCTGTTGATGGCCTCAGTGAAGGCCAGGGGCGTGACAGTCCTGAAGAATGCCGCCCGTGAACCCGAAGTGGGCAATCTGATCGAAATGCTCCGCAGCATGGGCGCAGAGATTGAGGGTGATGGCAGTGATGAGTTGACCATTCGAGGGGTAGAGCACCTCACCCCGGCTCGGGCCAGCATCGTTGACGACCGGATAGAGACTGGAACATACCTGATTGCAGTGGCTGCGACAGGCGGAGAAGCTGAAATCAAGGGATGTATTCCCGCCCACAACTCGGCACTGGTGGAGAAACTGCAACAGGCCGGGGTTATCGTTCGACAGGGGGAAAACTCCTTTCATGTTGTCTGTCCATGGGGAGATGCTGGAAATACCTGCCAGTTACAAAGCGTAGACGTCCGCACCTTGCCATATCCTGGGTTCCCCACAGACCTTCAGGCGCAGTTCATGGCCCTGATGGTTCTCGCCGAAGGTACAGCCATTATCACTGAATCTATCTTTGAAAATCGTTTTATGCATGTGGCTGAACTGCAGCGGCTGGGGGCGGACATCACCATTGACAAGTCTTCAGCGATTGTTCGGGGCGTTGGTCGTGAACGATTATGCGGAGCCCCGGTCATGGCCACGGATCTGCGTGCCTCGGCATCTTTGGTTATTGCCGGGCTGGCTGCATCCGGGGTTACCGAGGTCCTGCGAGTCTACCACCTGGAACGCGGATACGAACATATGGTTGACAAGCTGCAGGCGTTGGGCGCAGATATCGAGAAGGTCAGGGCGGAGTGAGACTGACAGCGGCTTCCGGACCGGGCAGGAGGAGGCGGACCTCGCATCCCTGCGGTTGCAGGTTGATGACCTCCACCTGGCCTCCATGGGCGTCGATAATCTGGTGAACAATGGCAAGACCGAGTCCTGTGCCTGACTCCCGGGTAGAGAAGAACGGCGCAAAGATATGCTCTTTTGTGGCCGGCGCTATCCCTGGACCGGCATCAATGACCTTGACGACAAGGAGGTTTTCGTCCTGATCTGATTCACGGGCCTGGAGGTGAACCTTGTCTTTGGGATTTTTTGCAAAGGTGCAGGCATTTTCCAGCACATGCCTGAACACCGTCTGGAGCTGTTGACGGTCACCCCAGGCATCGATATTGGCGGCAATATCTACCTGTATACGGGTGCAGCAGGGGGAGGGGAGTGAGGTTACCACTTCATCGACCATGCGGGCCAGGTCAAACCACTCTGCCTGAATCGCTGCTGGCCGGGCAAACTGGAGAAAGTCTGTGATGGTTTTGGCCATCCGCTTGGATTCTCGCACGATAATCGATGACGTAACCTCCAGGGTTGCGTCGTCGATGGTCTCTCCCTTTTCCAGTGATAAGAGCTGGGCTGAACCGGAAATCGCTGCAAGGGGATTGCGGAAATCGTGGGCAATTGAGGCGCTCAGCTCTCCTATGGCCGCCATCTTTTCCGCCTCACGGACTTGGCGTTCCATCTGCTCGATCTTGCTGATATCCTGCAGGGTGATCACCTTGCAGTTGGCCTCCTCTATGGGCGCCCCGGATGTAGCTTCGGGCATCTTTAGCTCAGAGATAGAGTAACCGGCCCGGATAATATCGCCTTCTTGTTTTTTGAGGTCACAGACATTCCGTCGATTGTTGAGATCCAGGCGTATTTCTGGAAACAACTCGGCGAGGGGACGTCCGGCGACCGCGTCCACCAGATAGCCGGTGATGCGTTCAGCGGCATGGTTAAAAGAGGTGATTCTGTCCTCTTGGTTGGTGGTTATGATACCTGTGGGAATGTTGTCGAAGATCTGCTTGTACAGGAGAGAGAGGCGATCATACTGCAGTACCGTGTGTGAGAGCTGTTCTTCGGTCGAGCGCAGTCTTCGCGAGAGCATGGCACTGAGCAGGGCAACCAGAAAAAAGGTGAGCCCATACACGGCAAACAGGCTGCTGCTGTACAGGTAGTTCTCGGGGTGGATGTATGGTGTGGCAGCGAAGTATCCGGGGAGAATATTGTAATACTCGAGAACAAGGAGCAGCCCGTAAAGAATGGTGGCTGCTGCTGCTGGCATGAGTCCACCAATGCGATAGAGAATCAGGCCGCCGGCAATAACAGGAAAGATAAAGACAGGGGTGAAGATCGACTGGGAGCAACCTGTGGCATAGACAAGGACTGCCGTAAAAAAAACGTCACTGAGCAGCTGAATGCCGCCAAAGCGCTTCAGACGCTGTCTGTGTCTTTGCAGGATGAAGGCGGAGCCAATGGAAAACCCGAAGATGAGCAGGAGAAAACATAGCGTGAAAAACAGGGGTGGGAGAATAACCTCAAGCCCTGCTCTCCGGATGACAAGGGTAAGGCCAATGAGTAGACAGAAAAGGGTCACTCTGATAACCAGTAACCAGAGAATGTGATAGGCCAGTTGCTGGTCGGTGTCCCGCACCGGGATAAGCAGTGTTGGTCTGCGCGAAGAGCTTGCCATGGTGCCTAGTCTATCTCGTATTTTTTTGTCTTGTATCGTAAGGAGCGAAAACTGATCTTGAGGAGATCCGCAGCCTGCATTTTTGAGTTTCCGGCCTTGTCAAGGGCATGGAGAATCATCTTTTTTTCCACATCCACAAGAACGTCCTCCAGGCCTCGTTCAAAGAGTTCGTTTTCATCCTCAGCTGCGATAAACAGTGGTTCTTTACTGCTGTCGCCGTTGCGTCGACGACTGGAGACAATGAGGTTATCGGGTAAAATGATGTTTGAGCTCTCCAGCGCAACACCGCGTTCTATGATATTTTCCAATTCACGAACATTGCCAGGAAAATCATAATTCATCAACACTTCCATGCCATAACTGCTGATGGTTTGTACTTCCTTGCCAAGAAGTCTTGCATATTTCTTTAGAAAATGCTCGACCAGGACAGGCACGTCGCCTTTGCGTTCCCTGAGGGGCGGCACCCTTATGGGTACCACCGCGAGTCTGTAGTACAGGTCTTCCCGAAAGCTGCCTTTGACGATTTCCTCCTCAAGGATACGGTTGGTGGCGGAGAGGATGCGAACATTGACCTGCCGGGTACGCGTTGATCCCACCGGCATAAATTCGCGTTCCTGCAGTACCCGTAAGAGCTTGGTCTGGATGATAGGGGTTAACTCGCCGATCTCATCAAGAAAAGCGGTCCCCTCATCAGCCTGTTGGAACAGGCCGGCCTTGTCGGCCACCGCGCCGGTAAACGAGCCCTTGACGTGACCAAAGAGCTCGGACTCCAAAAGGCTTTCCGGAATGGCGCTACAGGTGATCGGCACAAAGGGTCTGTCGGCAACCCTGCTGAGTTTGTGGATGGCCTTGGCCACCAGTTCTTTTCCTGTTCCCGATTCACCGTAGATGAGCACATTAGCAGGCGTGGGGGCAATGCGACGGATCATATCGAAAATTTTCACCATTTCCGGGCTTTGTCCGATAATATCCGGGACGCCTCTGGCTGTTTCCGCCTGTGCTATCCCTCTTTTTTTCAGGGCAGAACGGATAATGCGTTTGATCTCATCGACGTTGAAAGGCTTGGTGATGTAGTCAAAGGCGCCGTTTTTCATGGCAGAGACCGCATCCTCGGGAGAGGCAAAAGCAGTCATCATGATAACAGCCACCTCAGGATAGCGCTCTTTGATTTCTGCCAGCAAATCCAGACCATTCATCCCTGGCATACGGATGTCGGTGATGACGAGGTCTGGCTGGTTTTTTTCCGCATGCAGCAGTGCAGATGCGCCGTCTTCGGCCGCAGAGACCTCATATCCTTCCTTGGTAAGGAGGATCTTGAGGAACTCCCGCATGCTCAGTTCGTCGTCGACGATCAGAATGGATGTCATGGATGAAATTTGGAAAAAGTAAAGAAGCTCTTATGTTACACACTATTCTATCGTCTTGGTTGGCGGCAAGTCAAACACTATTGCCGGCCTGTCTTGTTTACTTTAGCCAATAAATGGGGTAATGTTTGCCCCTGAACATACCATTCATACACGTTTACCAAAGAGATACACAGCGCCTTGACGGTTCAGGAAAAATTTGAAAAACAGCCGCTCACCGAGCATCTCGCAGAACTCAGATCCTGCCTGATTATTTCTTTTATCGCCGTGGGCATCGGGTTTGCTGTGGCATATGCCATGATCCGTCCTCTTGGTGACTGGTTCTTCCGGCCGCTTATCAGCGTCCTGCCAGAGAGCAAGGGGCTTATTTTTACCTCCTACCAGGAGGGGTTTTTTTTTATCTAAAACTCGCCCTGGTCTGTGGGGTGCTTCTGGCGGTTCCCGTGCTCATGCATCAGCTTTGGAGGTTCATTGCTCCGGGGCTTTATCACCACGAAAAAAAGGTGTTGGTGCCGTTTTCTGTGGTTTCCACCCTCTGTTTTTTTGCCGGAGCGATGTTTGGCTACTTTTTTGTCTTTCCGCCGGCCTTTCGTTTTCTTATCGGGTATGGCAGCGAATTTCTTGAACCCATGCCGGCAGTGAACGAGTATTTCTCCTTATCGCTCAGGTTGCTCCTGGCCTTTGGTGTTGTTTTCGAGTTGCCGGTGCTTTTGGTGTTTCTTGCAAAGATTGGCGTGGTTAACAAGGATTTTCTCCGTAAAAATAGAAAATACGCACTACTGTTAAGTTTTGTAATAGCTGCCATTCTTACCCCAACTCCAGATGTGGTCAACCAGCTGTTTATGGCTGGACCGTTGATCATTCTCTATGAGGTGAGCATTCATGCGGTGGGGGTGTTTGCCAAAAAAACGTTTTTAGGGTTTGAAACAAAGGAGCAGGGATAACTACTGCCGACTGGCAGCTAACAACCGAATTTTTCGTCACTGAATCAGCACGAAAGGAGGATGTTATGACCTATATCGACAAGTATGAACTGGCGCTTGCAGTGGGACGGCCACCTACCATCCGTACCCTTTTTCCAAACTCCCGCGCCCTGTTGGTGAGTGGCAAGGTTATTGACCGGGCCATGCTGGCCAAGGGACAGGCCATGACCATTGCCGCCAATGGCCGCAGCAATGTGGTGATCAGGGGGGCACTCAAGGCCGCGCAGCGGGCCCGTGCCGCCCTGCTTATTGAAATCGCCCGCTCCGAAGGTGGACACAATGCCTACTGCGCCACTAATTACTGGAACATTGCCAGACGGGTAGACGCCGCCTGCAACGAACTGGGCATCACTGTTCCTGTGGCTGTCCATGCCGATCACTACGGGATTAAAAAGCCTTCGGATATCCCTTTTGCCTGTGCCGAGATCCCCTCCTTGTTTGAGGCCGGCATCACCTCCATTGCCATTGATGCCTCACATATGCCTGATGCCGATAACCTCCTTGCCAATATAGAGCTGTGTCGATATGTCCCTGCCTGGGCAGGGTATGAAACCGAGATCGGTGAGATTAAAGGTAAGCTGGGTCTGTCAAACGAAGCAGAGAGCCTGTTTCTGATTCGCGGACTCAATGCCCATCACCTCTATCCGGACTGGATTGCCCTGAACAACGGAACATCCCATGGTATTGAAGCTTCCGCTGCTGGCATTCAGGTTGAACTGACGAAAAGTATCCACGAGGCCCTGGCCGGATACGGTGTTTCCGGGGCACAGCACGGTACCTCAGGGAACAGTTCCGAGCGGTTACGAGCTATTGCCAGGGAAACTCGAACGACCAAGGCCAATGTGGCGACGGCGCTGCAGATGCTTTCCTGGGGCTTGCAGGTCGATGATTACGGCAATGCTGTTTTCAGCGGCGATGATCTCCTCAAAGTTGAAGGTGAGGGTGTCTCAGAAGAACTGTGGGCTGAGATGAAAGCCTACGCCCAGACAAAGGGGTACAAGGGTGGAGCGTACAAGAACCTGAACCTGCCGTTTGAGAACAGGATCAATGGTCAGCCCCGTGTCATTCGTGAACGCATGGAGCGGCGAGTAGAAGATTTTGTTTTTTACCTGCTCACCGAGGTGTTTAACGCCTCAGGGACAGCCCGGTACGGTGTCGAGGCGATACTCGATGCCGGGTCCTACGATATCGGCCCCAAATGCGGGCGGATCGAATCAGTTGATGAATGGACCGAGGCGAAGATTCGCGAGAAAGCAGCTCTTTTGGACACAGACAAGGGACCGGAAGGGGATTTTGATGACTGAGAGCTCGGGAAGATTAACAGGGCCTGACAAAACAAAAATCCAAGGGAGAAATCGGGGAATGGAGAAGATACTGGTGACAGGAGCGGCAGGTTTTATCGGGCATGGCCTGAGCCTTCGTCTCCTGGATCAGGGGAGAACCGTGGTCGGTGTGGATAACCTGAATGACTATTACGATCCAGCGCTCAAGCGCGATCGTCTCGCCCAGCTTGAGGCTTCTGCGCGGTACACCCATTACGGGTTTGACATGGCAGACCGTGAGCAAACCGCGGAGATGTTTGCCCGGGAGCGTGTCGATGCCGTGGTCAACCTGGCAGCCCAGGCCGGGGTCCGGTATTCGTTGGTCAACCCGCACAGTTATGTGGATACCAACCTGGTGGGATTTGTCAATATCCTTGAAGGCTGCCGTCATAACCAGGTGAAACATCTGCTGTATGCCTCTTCCAGCTCGGTGTACGGCGCTAACACCAGTATGCCGTTTTCTGTGCATGACAATGTCGATCATCCGGTCTCTCTCTATGCTGCGTCAAAAAAGGCCAACGAGCTAATGGCCCACTGCTATTCCCATCTTTACGGGCTGCCAACCACAGGGCTGCGTTTTTTTACGGTGTACGGTCCCTGGGGTAGGCCGGATATGGCGCTTTTTCTGTTCACCAAGGCAATTCTGGAAAATCGCCCCATTGATGTCTTCAATAATGGTGATATGGAGCGCGATTTCACCTACATTGATGACATTGTCGAGGGTGTTGTGCGGCTGGTGGATCATCTGCCAGAACCCAACCAGGACTGGAGTGGTCAGCACCCTGACCCTGCCAGTAGCTACTGCCCCTGGCGGGTGTACAATATTGGCAACAACAATAAGGAAAAGCTCATGCGTTATATCGAGGTGCTTGAGCAGTGCCTGGGCCGGGAGGCCAAAAAGAATTTTCTTCCGCTGCAGGCGGGTGATGTCCCGGCAACTTATGCCAACGTTGATGACCTGGTCCGGGAAATCGACTTTAAACCGGCCACCAGCATTGAAGAGGGGATACGCAAATTTGTTGACTGGTACCGGGGGTACTATCAACCCTGAGAGTAGGCGGTGTGTAAAGGCTTGCTGGACAAGGGGGAGAGAGTATTACTTGCAGTGGTACTGTGATGTCATAATCCGCAAAGCGTTATCTACGAGGTGATACGTATGCGAAAATGCATCTTCATACTCTGCCTGGCAGGTGCGTTCTACTACGGCCATACCCAGGGCTACACCAAGCCTGCTCTCCTTTTTGTCAAAAAGGTAACGATGAAAATCGTCCATGTTGGCAGTACTGCGTGGCATGACGTGAGCGGGTGGGTCTTTTCTGAGGAGCCTGTGGTTGAAAGTTTTCACAACAAAGGGCGGCAACACAAAGATTGACCTGCGGGAGAGCATCACCTAGAAGGGTGAGCGATGATCACCAGGCAGTGTTGTGCCGGATGAAAATGAGCCAATGAAAATATATACCGGTACAGGAGATGACGGCAGAACCAGCCTTTTCAGTGGGGAGCGGGTAGCAAAATCAGATCAGCGCCTGGAGGTCTGTGGAGAGCTTGACGAATTGAACGCTTGTATTGGTGCTATTGCCGCCACCTGGGAGACGCAGGAACCAGAGCGGAGCCGTGAACTTTGCCATATCCAGGGCTGGCTGCTCGATGCCGGCGCTTGGCTGGCGACGACGCCAGCCTCCCCAGCCGCTGCTGCGCTGCCACCCCTGAAAAAGGATCTTGCCGATAGTCTGGAGACATATATAGACACGATCTCTGCCGCTCTGCCCGAACTCAGGCAGTTTGTCCTACCCGGCGGCCATCTGTCTGCAGCGCATGCCCATATGGCACGGACCGTCTGCCGCAGAGCCGAGCGCCGTGTCACAGCCCTTCCCCTGGAGAAGACAACAGAGGTAGCATCAATACCGGCGATTGTCGTTTTTTTGAACCGCCTGTCTGATTATCTGTTTGTCCTTGCCCGCTACCTGAATCATCGGCACGGCCAGGGTGACCGCCTGTACCCGGAGTAAGCAGCCACAGGTGAAATGTTACCTGAACAAAGAGTTTGTTAGCAGTGTGCCTGCAATAAACCACATAACCCCGCCAATGAGAACATCGAGTATCTTCCATGCAACAGGTTGCCTGAACAGCGGTGAGAGTAGCCGAGCACCGTAGCCAAGAAGAAAGAAGAAGAGAAAGGAGGCCAGCACAGCTCCAGAGAAAAATTGATACTTCTGCTGAGGGAACTGGGTAGAGATAGAACCCATGACAAGAACAGTATCAAGATAGACATGGGGGTTAAGCCAAGTGAAGGCCAGGCAGGTCAATACAGCGGCGATAAGTGGTGTTTTTTTGTCTTGAGCAGCAATCAGTGCCTCGTCTTTTTTCAATGCTGACCAAAAACTTTTTGCCCCATAAAAGAGGAGAAAGGCCACGCCACCAACAAGCGCATATTTTTCAACATAGGGGATTTTTTCTGCAATCCAGGCGAAGCCAAAGATGCCGACCGAGAGCAAGAGGGCATCGGAACCAGCACAAAGCAGGCAAAGCAGAAAAACATACTCCCGCCGTAAGCCCTGCTTGAGAAGAAAAGCGTTTTGCGCACCAATGGCAAGGATCAGGCTGAACCCTAAAAGCAGGCCAGAAATAAAACCTTCCATGGACAACGTTTCTCTCTACTTTCTCCAGGGGCAAAAGAGGGTGCAGCCAGGGAAAAACTCTGTATTCTCCGGAGTCACTCGCCGTTTTCTGGTGTCTTCTCTGTGGATCCTTGCGGGATTTTTAGTTCTTCCAGGGCTTCCCTGATGATTCCTGCGGTGTCGATCCCGGCGTTTTTCCAGAGTTCAGCCTGGGGGGCTTGCTCAACAAAGGTGCTGGCATAGCCAAGCACACGAACAGGAAGGTTGAGATGCTGCTCAGCGAGCATCTGCAGAACGGCGCTGCCAAACCCGCCGTTTTTGACGTTATCCTCGATGGTGATCACTCTACCGGTGGTCGAGGCCCAGTCAGCTATGAGTTCATTGTCCAGCGGTGTGATAAAGCGGGGGTTGATCACCGCTGCGCTGATCCCCAGTTTCTCCAGGTCCTCGGCCGCCTCCAGGGCTGGGTACACCCGGTTGCCCACCGGCAGCAGGAGTATGTCACGTCCTTCTCTGAGCAGCTCTCCCTTGCCCCTGGTGAGCAGGGTAAACTCCTTGTCGAGTTCGACACCAAGACCGGTACCGCGAGGGTATCTGATGACTGTCGGCCCTGGCGTTGCTGTTGCCGTGTAGAGCATGTGCTGCAGTTCGTTTTCGTCTTTGGGCGCCATCACCGTCATGTTGGGAATAACGCGTAGAAAGCTCAGATCAAAGACACCGTGATGGGTGGGGCCGTCATCTCCGACAACGCCTGCCCGATCCAGGGCAAAGGTGACAGGCAGGTTGGGAATACACACGTCGTGGACGACCTGGTCAACGGCGCGCTGCATAAAGGTTGAGTAGACCGCAACCACCGGCCGCATGCCGCTCGTGGCCAGGCCTGCGGCAAAGGTCACCGCGTGTTGTTCGGCAATACCCACATCAAAAAAGCGCTTGGCAAATTTTTCCGAAAAAGGTACCAGCCCGGTGCCGCTGGCCATTGCTGCGGTAATCGCGGTGATACGGCTGTCCTCTTCTGCCAGTCTGCAGATGGTCTCCCCAAAGATTTTGGTATAGGCGGGTTTAGGGTTTGTGCTGGCCTTGGGTCGTCCGGTCTCAACAGTAAACGGGCCTACGCCATGATAGGCGCCTGGATTGCTTTCCGCTGGTTTATAGCCCTTGCCCTTGGTGGTAATCACATGAAGCAGTACCGGACCGTGACTGTGGTCCCGTACGTTTTTCATGGTTTTTATCAGGGTGTTCAGGTCATGGCCGGGGATGGGGCCGATATAGGAGAACTTGAATGCCTCAAAGAGGATACCCGGTGTAAACAGGTTCTTGAGGTTGATCTCGCTCTTGCGCAGCATGGTGAGGATGTTCTCGCCCACTGAGGACAGTGCCATAAGCCGTTCTTCAACATGATCCCTGATCTGGCGCATGGCCTTGCCGGTCAGGCGCTTGTTGAGAAAACTCGACATGGCGCCAACGTTTGGCGAGATCGACATCTCGTTGTCATTGAGGACAACGATCAAATCCTTGTCCAGATGCCCGGCCTGATTGAGGCCCTCAAAGGCGAGACCTGCGGTCATGGAGCCGTCACCGATAATGGCGATGACCTTGCCGGCCTCGTCTTTCAACTCCTGAGCTGTGGTCATGCCAAGGCTGTAGGAGATCGAGGTGGAGCTGTGCCCGGTTTCGACCACATCATATTCACTCTCTGCGCGTTTGGGAAAGCCGGAGAGTCCCTGGGGCTGGCGCAGCGTCGAGAAACGATCGCGGCGACCGGTAATCAGCTTATGGGCATAGGTCTGGTGACCGACATCCCAGACCAGTTTATCCGTGGGAGTGTTGAAGACATAGTGTAGCGCCAGAGTCAACTCGACAACCCCGAGACTGGGAGCGAGGTGACCGCCGTTTTTACTGACCGTCTGGATAATGGTCTCCCGGATCTCCTGGGCGAGAACCTCCATCTCGGCAGTGTTTAACTGCCTGAGGTCAGCCGGCGAGTCAATGGAGTCCAGCAGACGATACTGCTGGTCGGTCCGAGGGTCGATAACGAGCATAATCAATTCTCCCGGTCGAGGATGTAGTCTGCCAGAATACGCAGGGGCTCGGCCCGCTGGTCAAAGAGGCGTAAGGCATGATGGGCCGTGGCAATCGCCTCCCGGGCCAGTTCTCGTGAGCGTTCAATGCCGTACAGTGAGGGGAAGGTGGATTTGTTCTTTGCCAGATCACTTCCCACCGGCTTACCCAGTACTTCGGTGGTGGATTCCAGGTCAAGCAGGTCATCGGTAATCTGAAACGCCAGGCCAATGCTGCGACCAAAGGTCTCGAAAGCCTTTTCCTGCTCTTCACTGCAGCCACCGACAATGCCGCCGCTGACCACGGAAGCGGTGAGCAGGGCGCCTGTCTTGGCGCTGTGCAGGGTACTGAGCAGTTCTTTGCTGATAGCGGTGTTCTCGTAGCGAATGTCAAGGCTCTGGCCGCCGACCATGCCGAGGCTGCCCGCAGCTCGGGCAATGGCATGGATAATGCGGAGTCTTGTTGGTGGTGGCAGATCATCGGCAAATGCCGGGCTGCTCAGGAGCTCGAAGGCAAAGGTGAGTAGGCCGTCTCCGGCAAGGATCGCCTGAGCCTCCCCATAGACAATGTGGTTGGTGGGTTTCCCGCGCCTGAGATCGTCGTTGTCCATTGCAGGCAGATCATCGTGGATGAGGCTGTAGGCGTGGATGCATTCCAGGGCACAACAGACCGGCAGGGCCGCAACTTCTGCCTGGGGCGTGTCGCTGACCGTGTTGGCTGCAGCCAGGCACAGGATAGGGCGCAATCGTTTCCCCCCTGCAAGAAGGCTGTAACGCATGGCCTCGATGTGGTCAGCGAACGGGCCTTCTGGTGCGAGCATCTCCCGGAGCAGGGCCTTTTCAACCACTTCACGTTGCCGCTGGAGATAGACCTTAAGCTGCACTGTCATCTTTTTCCTGAAAGGGTTCTGTCGTAAGTCGGTCGTTTTTTTTCAACAGCAGCTCCACACGGCCTCGGGCATCTTCGAGTTTATCGTTGCAGAATTTGACGAGGCCGATGCCCTCGTCAAATTTTTTAAGGCTTTCCTCAAGGGTCAGCTCGCCCTGCTCGAGTTCAGCAGTGATACTCTCCAGTCGGGAAATCGCTGTTTCAAAGGTCTTCTTTGCCATGTGTTGCCGATTTATGTGGAAAAGGGTAAACAAGAATTATACGTCCTGCAAGTATATATACTAATCTGCACATTATACCTTTCATGTACCGGTTTCAAGGACTCATTGGCAATGTTGGCGACCATTGATCTTTTTGCCCGCTGGCTTCACGTGGAACGGGGCTATTCTCCGCATACCGTTGACGGTTACCTCCGTGATGTTCGAGAGTTTGCAGCGTTTTGTGGAGAAGCGTTCACTGTGGAGCGATTGAGCAGGGAACAGGCCCGAGGCTATGTGGCTTCACTCTATCACGGGACATCCAGCGCCACTGTGGCCCGGAAGCTGTCGGCACTCAGGACATACTTTCGTTTTCTGCGGCGTGAGCAGCTCCTCCAGCGCGACCCACTGGAAGGTATTGCCAACCCAAAGCTGGCCCGGCATATCCCCACGCATCTCAGTGTTGACGAAGTCTTCAGTTTGCTGGAAGAACCCTCCCCCCGGGACACCTTTTATCTGCGGGACCGTGCCTGTATGGAGCTGATGTATGCCACTGGCATGCGGGTGTCAGAGCTTGCAGCCTGTGACCTTGACGACATTGATACCCGGCAGGGTATGGTCCGGGTACTCGGCAAGGGCCGCAAGGAACGCCTGGTTCCCTTTGGTCGTGCCGCTGCCGAGGCCCTGAGTGCCTATCTGCCCCAACGAGAACAGCTGATCATTGCCCGGTGTACACGGGGACATCAGCCAGAGCGCCGGGCATTGCTACTCAACAGTCGGGGAACTCGACTTGGTCCCCGCAGTATCGAGCGATGCATCAAGATGTATGGACAGCGCGCCGGTATTGCCGCGACGGTCACCCCGCATGCCCTGCGGCACAGCTTTGCCACCCACCTGCTGGAGATGGGCGCTGACCTTCGTACCGTCCAGGAACTGCTCGGCCATGCCAGCCTTTCCACCACCCAGCGGTACACCCACTTGAACATGGATCATCTGACCCGGGTCTATGACCAGGCACATCCTCACGCCAGTGAAAAACACTGATTTTTTTTGCGTTACTGCTGTTCGTGCTTAAGGTGGAGACGAATTGACCTAAGATACCCGATGACAAGAGGCTGGTCTATGCAGCAGCAAAAAGTACGGTCAACCACGATTATCGCCATTCGCCACCACGGTCAAGTGGTGGTGGCCGGCGATGGCCAGGTTACCCTCGGCAGTACGGTTATGAAACATCAGGCCCAGAAGGTTCGCCGCATGTACAAGGGGCGGGTGATCACTGGCTTTGCCGGAGCAACCGCCGATGCTTTTACCTTGTACGATAGACTAGAAGGCAAACTCGAAGAGTTCAACGGTAATCTGTTGCGGGCTGCGGTGGAGCTGGCCAAGGACTGGCGCATGGACAAGCTGCTCAGGCGGTTGGAGGCCATGCTCATTGCCGTTGACCAGGAGCACAGCCTGCTCCTCTCCGGCACCGGTGATGTTATTCAGGCTGATGACGGTATCCTCGCTATTGGTTCGGGCGGCCCCTACGCCCAGGCTGCGGCTAGGGCCCTGGTCAACCATTCCTCACTTGACGCCGAGGCGATCGCCAGGACCGCCCTGGAGATTGCCGGGTCCATCTGTGTGTATACTAATGAGCATATCACCTTGGAAAAACTTTCAGAATAAGGGACAGCAAGAGATATTTATGGCATCACTCACCCCCCAGGAAACCGTTACTGAACTTGATCGCTATATTATCGGCCAGGCCGAGGCAAAACGCTCGGTGGCGATCGCCTTGCGTAACCGCTGGCGTCGTCAGCAGGTGGAGCCGCCCTTGCGCGAGGAGATCGCCCCGAAAAATATCATCATGATCGGGCCCACCGGGGTGGGCAAGACCGAGATAGCACGCAGGCTCGCTCATCTGGCCCAGTCACCGTTTATCAAGGTGGAGGCGAGCAAGTTTACTGAAGTGGGATACGTGGGCCGTGATGTCGAATCCATGATTCGCGATCTCACCCAGCTTGCCATCAACATGGTCACCAAGGAAGAAGAGGTGGGCGTACAACAACGGGCGAGGCAGGCCGCTGAAGAGCGCCTGCTTGATCTGTTACTGCCGCCGGCACAATCCGGCCAGCAGCAGCCTCCTGGCGGCACCGTTATCGAGCTGGGCTATGACAATAAAAATGCTGGGACCACGGTCGGCTCCACCCGGGAACGGCTTCGGCAGATGCTCAGGGCTGGTGATCTCGATGAGCGCACCGTTGAGATGGAGATTGCCGGGAAGAGCGGCAGCCCTACTGTGGAAGTGCTCGGGGTCACCGGCATGGAGGATATGCAGAGCTCGCTGCAGGATGCCTTTTCGAAAATATTTCCTAAACGCAAAGAACGGCAGACCGTCAAGGTTCCCGAAGCGATGGACCACCTGGTCAGGGAAGAGGTCGACCGGTTGGTGGACCATGAGAGCATCACCGCAAAGGCCATCCGTCGTACCGAACAGAGCGGGATTATCTTTTTAGACGAGATTGACAAGATTGCCTCCCGCTCAGGCCAGTCTGGTGGCGGCGGGCCAGAGGTTTCCCGCGAAGGGGTACAGCGTGATCTGCTCCCCATTGTCGAGGGAGCGACAGTGACCACCAAGTACGGACCAGTGCGCACCGATCATATCCTGTTTATCGCTTCTGGTGCCTTTCATCTCGCCAAACCCTCAGATCTCGCTCCGGAACTCCAGGGACGCTTTCCCATTCGCGTTAATCTCGATGGCCTGGGCGAAGAGGAGTTCTACCGGATACTGACTGAGCCGCAAAACGCTCTTGTCCGGCAGTATAGAGCGATGATGGCCACCGAGGGCATTGAACTGGTGTTTGAGGAGGACAGCATTCGCGAGATGGCAAAGATAGCGGTGCGGGTTAACGAGAAGACCGAAAATATAGGGGCCCGCCGGCTGCACACCATCATGGAACGGGTAATGGATGAGATCAGCTTTGACGCCCCAGCCTCACCGCAAACCCGTTTTCATATCACCGCTGCGTATGTTCGCCAGCAATTGGCGGATATTGCTGGAGATGAAGATCTGAGTCGGTATATCCTTTAAGGGGGCCTTGAATACTGAGATTTTTCAATCAAGATCAAGGCATACGATAGCGTATACCGCAGGCATCTAGCTGATATTTCTCGGATAAAATTTTACGTATACCACAATGAGTGGAAAAAAAGCAATTATCCGAGGTTTCCTGAGGTCTCTATAGAGATAGAGCAATGGCAACCCTTCCTTTTTCTGTAGAACCTGAGTTGAAGTACTGTCTGCGCTGCCAGGATGAGTATCGTCAGGAAGTTACCCATTGTGCCGAATGTGGATTGGCGTTGACAAGCGGCCGGGATCTTCTTGGCAAAGCCAACCAGCAGCTGGCCAGCAGGAAGAAAAGAACCATTGATGAACCGATGGTGGCTGTGCGAAAAGGACCGGTTCAGCAGATTAAGCAGGATCAAGCGCTACTGGCTGAGCATGGTCTTGCCTCGGTGGCTGACGGCAGCGATCCGTCATGCAGTAAAGGATGTTGCGGCAGGGCAGAGCTGATGCTCTATGTGCACGAAGCCGACCTGCAGGCAGTGATGGAACTTTTTCAGGAAGACTATATCCGGACGACCGGCATCGAGGCCCTTACAAGTACCGGCGCCGTTTATCAAGGTGATGGCGCCGAGATAACCTGCCCGGCCTGCGGGTATATCTTTGCCACCGATGAACAGGCCAAGTGCCCTGACTGCGGCCTTTGCTTTATGTAAACAGCAGCGGTTGTCTACCTGCAATCCAAGTCGTGAGCACAAGCCGGCTGTGCGCTGGGACAAACGTCGCCAAATTTCCCACTGTTTTTCGGTTCACTTTTTTTTGGTTATTCAGTACTATTTCCGGTGAATCTTGATGCCTGCAGTCAATGCTGGGCTTCAGCCTGACCTCCAGGTCCTGCCAGCATTGGCGTGCTAGGTGGTTACCCACGATTTTGTTCACTTTAACCCATGGAGAAACGCCAATGAAGTCCCCCGTAAGAGTAGCAGTCACAGGTGCAGCCGGGCAGATCAGTTATTCGATTATCTTTCGTATCGCCTCTGGCAGCATGCTGGGTCCAGATCAGCCTGTCATCCTGCAGCTCCTTGAAATCCCTCCGGCCATGGACGCCCTGAAAGGTGTGGAGATGGAGCTCATGGACTGCGCGTTTCCCCTTGTTCAGGGGGTTATCACCAGTGATGATCCCAATGTCGCCTTTAAAGACGCAGATATTGCCTTTTTAATCGGCGCACGCCCCCGTGGACCGGGCATGGAGCGCGGCGACCTGCTCAAGGCCAATGCCGAGATCTTCTCCGTGCAGGGCAAGGCGCTCAACGATCATGCCAGCCGTGATGTCAAGGTGCTGGTTGTTGGCAACCCGGCCAATACCAACGCCCTGATCACCCTGAAAAATGCCCCTGATCTTGATCCGCGAAACATCACCTCAATGATGCGGCTTGACCATAACCGTTCACTTTCACAGATTGCCGAGAAGGTTGGCTGCCATTCCACTCACATCGAGAAAATGGTGGTCTGGGGCAATCACAGCGCCACCCAGTATCCTGACATCAGCTACGCTCTGGTGGATGGCGAGCCAGTAAAGGGCAAGGTGGATGACGACTGGAATGTGAATACTTTTATCCCGGTGGTACAGCAGCGCGGTGCCGCCATTATCAAGGCACGCGGAGCGTCCAGCGCCGCTTCTGCCGCATCGGCCGCTGTCGATCACATGCGCAGCTGGATTCAGGGAAGCAACGGGGGCTGGGTGAGCATGGGCGTGTTCAGCAAGGGCAACTCCTACGGCATTGACGAGGATCTGGTGTATGCCTTCCCCATCATCTGCGAAAATGGCGAGTGGAAAGAGGTGACCGGTCTTGATGTCAGCGATTTCAGCCGGCAGCAGATGGAGGTCACCGAGAAGGAGCTGCAGGCAGAGCGCGATGCCATTGCTGATCTGCTTGGGTGATCTCTCTGTACTGTCTTGTAAACCGGGCACCTTTGCGGGTGTCCGGTTTTTTTTTTCAATACATTGTTCCGGCGCGCTGCGCACGCCGGAACAGCGAGTTGCGCTCTGCACTCGAATGATTAGTTCCGATGTGCGCTAACTCGCGCACCGGAACCAATCATTCGAGCGCGCTTCCCGTCAGCCTCGGCAGACTACGTCTGCCGAGGCTGACGGGAAGCCGCTCAACTCGCTGTTGTGCCGAGCTGCAGCTCTCCTGGTCGCCTTTTTGTCCCCTCCATTTGACTGACAATAACACGTGTACCTGTAAAGATGTTTCCCTCTGGGGCACAGGAGGGTTGGTGTTAAGGATATACTTCAGGTTCAAGAGACTGAGGTCCATACAGTCTAGTGAGCGCTATCTCTCTATCATCGAGAACAGCCAGTTAAGAGAAAGACCTAAGGTGAGGCGGTTATCAGGCATACAGAGGTGGAAAACTGGTATCCCAAAGAGTCTCTTTCCGGCGTACGAGAAAGAATAAACCGACAATGTGGCTACCCTGGTGGTTTCCCTGCAGTCTGATCAGGCCGGCTCATGGGTTCGACCAAACCTTCGGTAGCGGCAAGCGTGCGCACGCTCAGCATAAAGGTCGATGGCATGGGTAGACTGCGGTTTTCATCGAGGAGGCCGAGTGTCCGGGCCATGAGCAGGGAGCCGATGGAGTGAATTCCCTCCTGGTTGTCACAGATGGTCTGCATGCGTAGGGCATCTGTCAGCAATGGCAGCATGTCAGCCAGGGTCTCTTTCAGTCCGTAGAGTTCCTGCTCCACCAATTCAGGGTGCCGGGTGCCGAAACGCGCCACTTCCGAATCTTCCGGCCGGGTGCCAAATAGGTTGTTGATAACTGCCCCGGCAAGGCGAAGCCGCTGAGCCGGCTCAAGCTCAGACTGCCGCCCGGCAAGTGCGCTGACAACCCTACGGTAACACACCATCTGTACGGTGAGTATAGCCTCCCGCATCACCGGGATCATCTTGGAGTCGGGCCAGTCTGTGCTGCCTTGCTGCTGTCCGCTCACAGAACCATCCTCACCTCGGCCAGGGCAGCGAGCTGGCTGTACAATGTCAGCCGATCCTCATCGCTACTCACCTCGACCTCAAGGATCACACTGACATAGCGTCCACCTGAGCTGGTGTTACCGACCCTGATCTCACAGGGACGCTTGCTGATGCAGGCAGAGACAGCTTGCATCAGCCCATCCCGGTCTATGCCGATGACCCGATACTGCCAGGAACAGGGATAGTCAATATCCGGCCTGTCGCTGTTCTGCTGAGGAAAAAAGGTTTGCATGCGTGCCTTATACAGCAGCCTTTTTGGACTGACAACCGCAAATCAACGAACAATTCCCTTTTCCGTCGCATAGTGCTATAGTCGTATAATCCACGGGTACGCGGTATTTTTGTCCCTGCCCATTACAGGCTTCGCCATCACTAACAGGAATATTTTCACCATGCTGCTGATCCTTGCCCCCTCCAAGGGACAAAATTTTGACGGGCCTGTGCCAAAAGTCCAACTCACGCTACCGGCATTACTGGAACACACCAAAGAACTTGCCGCTCTTCTCAAGCAGATGTCCCCTGACGAGCTCATGCAGTTGATGAAGATACGTTCGCCGCTTGCCAAAACAACCCAGCAGCGGTTTGCCGACTTTCACCTCCCCTTCACCCAGGACAATGCCCGACCAGCCATCCTTACCTTCACCGGAACCATGTACGAGGCGATAGACTTTGCCAGCCTGCAGGCAAGGGGGTATAGGTATCTTCAGGAGCACCTGCGCATTCTCTCCGGATTTTACGGGTGCCTGCGACCATTTGACCTCATGCAGCCCTACCGCCTGGAAATGCAGACCCGCTTGTCCACCGATCGTGGAGATACCCTGTACCGTTTCTGGGGGCCCCTCATCACCGAGGAACTCAATACCGCTCTCTCTTCCCTGCGAACACCGCTGCTGGTTAACCTGGCCTCCACCGAGTATTTCAGGGCGATTATTGGCAAACAGCTGAACGCGCCCGTGTTGCGGATCACCTTCAAGGAGGTTGACGCCAGGGGTGCGCGAGTGGTGGCCATGTATAGTAAACGGGCCAGGGGGCTCATGGCCCGCTTTGCCGTAGAGGAGCAGCTGAAGGATCCACAGGGGCTTAAAGACTTTACCTCGGGCGGCTACCGCTTCTCACCCAAGTTGTCCACAGAAGGGGAATGGGTCTTCACCAGGCCGCGCAGCTAAGTTTGCCGTTCAGGCCGAGACCTCGGCGCCGTTCACCAGGGTGATCTGATCGTTTAGGGTAAACATATCAAAGAGATAACCAAAGCCAAACAGGCCAAGGGTGAACAGGTACAGGACTCCGGAAAACCATTTCCCCATGTACATCCGGTGTATCCCAACAATCCCGAGAAAAACCAACAGCAGCCAGGCCAGAGTAAAATTGACCCGACCCGGTGTGAAGCGGATGTCAGCGTCACGTACCATGCCCGGAATCAGGAACAGGTCGACAATCCAGCCCACGAGAAAGACCCCGAAGGTGAGCAGGTAGATGGTGCCGGAGATGGGCTTGCCCAGATAGAACCGGTGGGCACCAATAAAACCAAAAATCCAGATGAGATAGGCAACTATGATATTGTGGGTGGCATGCTGTTCCATAGCTCTTCTCCTCTACATCGTTGCTGAAAACTGTTGATTCTCGCCAGGCTTGCGGCAACCCGCTCAGGGGCGAGACGCCCGCTGTCAAGGAGTTCGGTGATCGCCGCGACACCTTCATCGACAGCGTCTTCCCGCGGAGAAAGGTTGTTGCCAACGATGAGCAGGTCGACCCCGGCTAATACCGCCATCTGTACAGCCTGACGATATCCCCATTGAGAGCTGATGGCCTGCATCTGCAAATCATCACTGATAATTACCCCGTTAAAACCGAGTGTATCGCGCAGCAGCCCCTGTACTACCTCGGGTGACAGGGTTGCCGGCAGGTGCTTGGCATCCAGTCCGCTGTGCACCACATGGGCTGTCATGATTGCGTCCCGATAGCCCTGCCGGATCAGGGTGGTGAAGGGGACAAGCTCCTCTGCAACCCAGTCGTTGCTGACATCGACAAGGCCCAGGTGGGTATCACCGGTAGCGCTGCCATGGCCGGGAAAGTGTTTGAGACAGCAGCCAACCCCTGCCTCATGATGCGCCTGAATACAGACCCGGGCACAGGCCGTTACATGTCGTGCATCCGCACTGAAACTCCGGCCAAACCGGCCGATAATTGGATTGTTGGGATTACGGTCAAGGTCGACCACCGGCGCGAGATTGCAGTTCACTCCCACGTTGGCAAGCTCCCGGGCCATGCCTCGATAATAGCGGTACACACGCTCCACGGTCTCCCTCCCCAAGGCCTGTGCTGAACGGGACTGTGCAAATCCGTCCTCATGCTTGAGCCGTCGGACCTGACCTCCCTCCTGATCGACGGCGACAAGCAGGTTCGGCTCCAGGACACGCAGCTCGGTACAGAGTTTCTGCAGCTGCCCAGGTGAGGCAATATTTTGACGAGCTCCTCCCACTGTACGGTCAAAAAGGACCACCCCGCCAAGGCCGTGCCGCTCAACGACGCGGTACAGCCAATGCCCGTCAGTAAGACGGGTTCCGGTAAATCCTGCCAGAAACATCTGTCCAGTTTTCATGCCAGTACCTCGTCTGGATCAACCCTTTTTTTTGCCAATACTCTGACACGTCAACGTGTTTTGACGCCTTCTTCTGTTTTTTTTCGTTTTATCGCCATTCCTGACAGGTAGCCACGTTACGGCAAAAAAATGCAAAAAATTGAACTTTTTCTTTATCTGGCATGCTTCTAGCTAGAATAACAATAAAAAAACAGATAAAGTAGTCTCTCACGTCTCCCGGACTTCCCCAAAATGAAACAAGGGCACCATGAATACCAAAAACATTACCCTCCCACTTGGTCAGTTCATCGATACTTCGATGGACAACCTTTTACACGAGTTGTCTCATTATAAAGAGCAGTCCGAGCATCTGAAAAAAATTAACGAGCTGTACCAGCGGATGTCAGGCATTCTCGACCTGCCCACCATGTTGGAGGCTTACTCCATCTGGCTCGCCGCGTATGTACGCCACGAACTCATCGGTTACCGTAACCCTGCCAAGAAACGGATGCACATGTACTGTTCCTTTCACGGTCCCCAGCGTCGCCAGATTGTCTCGGTTGCGGAAACAGTCCTCTCCCGTCCCCTCGAGTCTGAAGAGCGCTGTGTCGTCTCCGATGATTTCCACAGCTATACGTGGGCATTTGAATCTGCTGATTGCTACGGCATGCTTGTCCTGACCCGCCAGGGGGCGGCCATTGATGAAGCCGAGTTGTTTCTGGTGGATCAGTCGCTGGCGGTGCTGGCCGACCCACTCAAACGGGCCCTGGACTATGAAGAGGTTTTCTCCCAGGCCCGTAAAGACAGCCTCACCGGCCTGGCAAACCGGGCTGTCTTTGAAGAGCGCATTGACTCGATCATTGAACAGGCCAGGCGGTATAACCATCCATTGACCCTGGCCTCCATTGATCTGGATCACTTCAAGTCAGTCAATGACGCCATGGGACATCTGGTCGGTGACCGGGTCCTTAAACAGGTCGCCGGGGTGATGAATGGCCAGGTTCGAGCCACCGACCTCCTGGTACGCATGGGGGGCGACGAGTTCATCCTGGTGCTTCCCAACACTGACATCATCGCCGCCCAGAACATCGCGGCACGGCTCTGTGACTCTATTGACCGCCTCAATATCACCACTGTTTCCGGCAAGCTGGCGGTGAGCATCGGCCTGGCTTCCTGGGAACAACATTTGAGTCGGCAACAGTGGATTGAGCATGCCGACGACATTCTCTACCAAGCCAAGGCCAACGGTCGGAACCAGGTAATGGTCAACTAAGGCTTTCCGCCCGTCCGCTTTCCGGTCGAAACGTGACCGGGTATCCTGAGTCAGGTTTCCGGTATCGTAGAGTAATCCTGGTTATTCCTGCTCCCGCAGCGTAATACGCAGGGGAATCACGTGGAGTGCGTCATTCTGCTGGACGGTGGGATCAAGTCGCCAGCCCTCACAGACCAGCCCGTTGCCCAGGCGGGTTTGGATATCCTCGACCAGCCCCTTGATGTTGATCACCGGATGCCGGGAAAAGACATCGGGGAGGCCGTAGGTGAGGTTGCAGGCCAGGCAACAGCCCGGCCGCTGCCGCAGGTTCAGGTGAAACTCCAGTTGCCGGCGCTCCTCGTCGAAACCGGAAAAACTCAAGGCAATGTCATACGCCCCTTCGCTGGCGTCACCAAACAGGGCTTCAAAGAAAGCATTGGTCCGCTCTGGGGGAAACAGTGCCTGGACCGTATCGGAACTGAAGATGCTCGAGTAATCTGTCATGATCTGTAAGGAATCTGTCTGCGGGCTGACGGCCTGCCCAGGCGGCCCGCTGCCGCCATCACCACCGGCACCCCTGTTGCTGAAAGAGAGAGAAAAGAGACCACCGGTCTCCTTCCTGTATCCGGGAACGCAACCGGCAACCCCAATGTAGTCTCCGCCCGGGACAGTGTCAACAGAGATTGCAGCATCACTTTGGCTGTGGTAGAACAGCGCTCATGTATCCTCCAACTGATCGGACCGACCTCGCCGGCGATCAACCGGTAGCCGTTCCTGCCTGGGAGCTGAATCCGGCCCAGTATCAGGCCGTTACCCACCCTGCTGGCCCGGTACTGGTGATTGCTGGTGCAGGCAGTGGCAAGACCCGTACCCTGGTGCATCGGGTAGCGTATCTCCTGGAACAGGGGGTTGACCCTGCCTCCATTCTGCTCCTCACCTTCACCCGCCGGGCTGCCCAGGAGATGCTGTGGCGTGCCGGGCAGCTCACCGGTCAGGACAGCCGCGCAGTGACCGGTGGTACCTTCCACGCCACTGCTAACTTTCTGTTGCGGCGCTATGGTCACCACCTTGATATTGGCTCCGGGTTCACTATCATCGACCGGGGTGATGCCGAGGGCATCGTTAACCTGCTTAAATCGTCGCTGGGGTTCTCCGGAGCCGGCAAGCGCTTTCCCTCCAAGCGTGTTATTGTCAACCTGCTTTCAGGCGCGATCAACAAGGCACGTACCGTCGAGGACCTGGTCTACGAGGGCTACTTGCACCTCTCTGAGTTCATCGACGACATCTACACCATCCGCGAGCATTATGCCCAGTTTAAACGGGATAACGGCCTGATGGACTATGATGACCTGTTGGTCAACTGGCGGCGGTTGCTTGCTGAGTCACCCGAGGCCCGCGAGGAGATCTGTAACCGTTTCACCACCGTGCTCGTCGATGAGTACCAGGATACCAACCCGATCCAGGCGGAAATTGTCCGGCTGCTTGCTGGACGGCAGCATAATGTCATGGTGGTCGGTGACGATGCCCAGTCCATTTACAGCTTTCGTGGTGCTGATTTCCAGAATATCATGCGGTTTCCCCAGCAATACCCCGAGACCAGTATCATCAAGCTCGAGGAGAACTACCGCTCAACCCAGCCCATTCTGGAGTTGACCAACTCGATCATTGCCCATGCCGAGGAACAGTTTACCAAGACGCTTTTTAGTAACATCAAAGGTGAAGAGCTCCCCCTGCTGTATGCCGCCCGTGATGAAGCCGCAGAAGCGCGATGGGTTGCCGAACGCATTGAGCAGTTGCAGAAAGAGGGGATCGCTCTCTCCCAGATCGCGGTCCTGTTCCGCTCCGGTTACCACTCCTACAAGCTGGAGATGGAACTCGCCAGCCGGGCCCGCGAATATGAGAAACGTGGCGGCTTAAAGCTCACGGAGTCGGCTCACATCAAAGACGTGCTCTGTTTCTTTCGCGTGCTGGTCAATCCGTGGGACACCCTGAGTTGGAACCGTCTGCTCCTGCAGCTGGACAAGGTTGGCCCCAAGACTGCCCAGAAGATCACCCAGACCCTCAAGGATGCCGATGATCCCATGCAGGTGCTTGTCAACATCAGGCCCGCCCCTTCATGGGAGGCGGGTTTTGAGGCGCTACGCCAGACCCTTGACAAACTGCAGGGCAAGGATATCACTCCGGCAGCATTTTTTGATACGGTCATGACCTACTATGGCCCGGTTTTCGAAAAGATTTATCACGACGACTATCCGAAACGGCGTCGGGACATCGACCAGCTTCAGGCCTTGGTAAGCGGGTACGGCGACATCCAGAGCTTTGTCAATGACACGGCCCTTGACCCCCCGGAGACAGGGGCTCAGGGAGAAGGGCCGCAGACTGAGCGGCTGGTGCTGTCCACCATCCACTCGGCCAAGGGACTGGAGTGGGATGCGGTTTTCATCATCGGTTTGGCCGAAGGCCGGTTCCCCCATCAGAATGCTGTTCCTGGCAGCCAGTACGAAGAGGAGCGCCGTCTGCTCTATGTGGCCACCACCCGGGCACGCAAGGCCCTCTTTCTCACCTATCCGAGGGAGCTGGTCACCCCGGACAGAAAGTTTCAGCGCACCGCCATCTCCCCTTTTCTTCGGGAAATCCACCCCGGTCTATATGTGGAGGAGGCAGTGTCGCCACCGGACAGTGTCGGGCAGTTTACCCTTGCCGAGCCCCGTTTCCGGGGCGCTGCACGCAGAAAACTCGGCAAAGGCAGTGCTGCCGTTCAGGGCGAGAATCTAGAGGTGGGAACCACGGTGGAGCATCCATTTTTTGGCCGCGGTACCATCCAGGCTGTTCCCGGACCGAGACGGGTTGAAGTGGCCTTTGCTCGCCACGGCAGAAAAATCCTTCATCTGGACTATGCCAACCTGGACATTGTTGACTGATGTGCTCTGACCACATGAAATTTTCACAGGCGCTTGCCTACTTGAACAGCCTCCAGATGTTCAAGATCAAGCTTGGCCTGGTGGCCATGGATGAGGTCCTGGCGCGGCTCGATCATCCGCACCGGCAGCTGCGGATGATTCACCTGGCCGGTACCAACGGCAAGGGTTCGGTGGGGGCAGCTTTGACGTCGATGTTTACGGCCGGTGGCTATGAGGTTGGTTTTTATTCCTCCCCGCATCTCGACTCGCCCCGGGAGCGTTTCCGGATTGGCAAGCGCTTTATCAGTGAAGAGACATTCACCGACCTCCTCGCCTTGATCCGTGCACGCCTGAACGACATGCAGATCACCTACTTTGAGTTCACCACGGCCATGGCCTTTACCTGGTTTGCTCAACAAAAGGTGGATCTCGCCGTTATCGAAACCGGCATGGGGGGCCGGCTGGACGCCACCAATGTGATCAGGCCAGAGGTCAGCGTCATCACCAGTATCAGCATGGACCACGAACAGTACCTGGGGGATACTCTGGCCAAGATCGCCGGGGAAAAGGCGGGTATCATCAAAGCCGGAGTGCCGGTAGTGACCTCAGTGAACAACAGTGAGGCCCTGCAGGTGATTACTGATAGCTGTAGCCAAAAGAACTGCCAGCTTTACCTGTTGGGCAGGGACTTTTCCTTGGCTGCCGATAGCAGGCACTATTCGGGATGCCACTGGCAGCTGCCCGATATACCTCTGTCCCTCGCCGGAACCCATCAGCAGGAGAATATCGCCCTGGCCCTGTGCGCTGCGGAGTTGCTCAGGGAGAGACTTCCGCTTGCGCCTGACCATCTTCGTCAGGGCCTCGAGCAGCTGCAGTGGCCGGGGCGCCAGGAACGCCTGCCGCCGCGGCGGCCCGGCCACGCCTCCTTCCTTCTTGACGGTGGCCACAATCCCGCCGGGATTGCCGCGCTGAAAACGACCTTGCAGGAAGAGGCGACACAGCGACGTGTTCACCTGATCTGGGCAGCCATGGAAGACAAGCACACCATGGCTGCCCTCTGTAGCCTGCTGCCGCTGGTGCAGACCTGCCTGCTGACGCGGGGGACCTCTGACCGATTCAGTGCTCCCGAAGCACTGTTCCAACAGGTTCCCAGAGATCAGCGCCATCAAGTGCGCACTGTCAGTTCCGTAGCCAATGCCCTGGACATTGCAGAAAACATCGCCGGGCCAGAGGATATCATCTGCGTGGCTGGTTCTCTTTACCTGGTTGGCGAGGTTCGTTGTCTTCTGGTTGGGCCGCTGGTCAGCTGCCAGTGAACAGAACGCACGGTGAGCCCAGTAGAAGGAGATGAACGTGGTTTCCAGAACGATGGCACTGTTTTTCTCTGCTGTTCGTTTGACCTGATTGTTTACAGCTAGGTCATTCATTATTTACACAGAGTCTTTCTTCAGGTGTCCGGTTTTACCCTGAATCCTCAGGAACTTCTTCTCAAAATATCCAAGGAGTTTATGCCTGAAAATACTCTCAATTTTCCTGTATAACTCTCTTTGATTTTTAAAAATATTCCCGTTGATAAAGGCTTATCCTGTATTTAAAAAAACAAGGAGAACAACTATGGAGGGAACAAGCAAGCAGAAAAGTAATCAAGAATTGAAATTACATATAGGAGAAGAGCAGATAATCATTCAGCGTCGTTACGATGCATTGAGTGCTCTCAACGATTTGTTAATTGCAATTTGGTTTTTAAAAGGAAGTTTTTTCTTTCTTTCAGATTCTTTGGTAGAAAATGGTACTTGGTTATTTATTTTTGGCAGTGCTCAATTATTTGTTAAACCTGTAGTAAAGTTAACAAGTCTAGTCCACCTGCAACGTATTTATGTAAATAATTTAAAGTGGTAAGTAGGGTTATACCAAGAAGAGCTTGCACATTCTCTTGGTGGTGATTATGCGTTTCTTACATGGCTGATTACGTTCTTCATCTAAGAGATGACGTGCATGCCAAGCTGCTTTGAGCTTTGCAGGGAAACCCCTTACCCTTTATCCCCGATGAACAGCCCGCAGCACTGAGCCTTCATTCCTTTTTTCTGATATAGTCATAATAGGAGGCACCATGTCCATTGATACATTCACCGCCGATGATCTCTACTTTTCCCTGCTTGATCGGGAAGAGATCGCTGTTCTTGATGTTCGTAACAACACGGATTTTTCTCGTTTCAAGGTAGAAGCACCATTTCCTTTTGCCATGGCGAACATTTCCTACTTTGTTTTTATGGAAGAAGAGAAAGAAAGTGTTGCTCAGGTTCGGCAATTTGCCGGGGACAGACCGGTTCACATTGTCTGTGCAAAGGAGGGGTCGGCCAAGTATGTGGCTGAGATCCTAGATAAATACGGTTTCAACGAGGTCCGTTATCTAGAGGGGGGGATCAAGTCTTGGGGTAATCTGCTGGTGCCGGTACTCCTCAATCCTGGCGAAAATTTTCAGCTGTATCAGTTTATCCGGCCAGGTAAGGCCTCCTGTTCGTATGGGCTTCTTGCAAAAGACGAGCTTATGCTCTTTGATGTTACTCGTCGTATATCTTTGTATACAGACTTTGCTCAAAAAAGAGGAGCAAGGATCTCCCGGCTTTTTGAAACCCACCTCCAGGCAGACTACATTTCAGGCAGCCAGGCGCTGGCCGAGGAGACCGGGGCGGAACTCTTGGCCAACAAGAGTGATTTTGCCGATGCCCAATTTACGTATACTGAACTGGAGGATGGTTGCAATTATGCGCTACCGTACGGGCCCACGGTCACGGCACTGTTTACTCCCGGGCATACCCCTGGTTCCACCTGCTACCTTATCGACAATCGCTTTTTACTCAGCGGCGATACCGTTTTTCTGCAGTCCGTAGGACGCCCCGACCTTGGCGGACAGGTTGCCGCCTGGTCGGACATGCTCTTTGCCACTCTTCAGGAGATTAAGGCCATGGATTCGGCGCTGTTGATTCTCCCTGGACATTACAGGGGCTGGGATGAAGCACAGCAATTTGGCGAGTCCCTCGCCTTTGCCGACACCCTCGAAAATGTCCTTGCCCATAACCGTGCCATCTACGCCACCAAGACGGCAGAACAGTTTTTTGAGTTTATTGAGGCAAACATGCGCAAACAGCCCGAGGAATATGCGACAATCCGCCTGATTAATGCCGGCCTGCATGCCGTTGACGCTGACAAGGCAGAAGAGCTGGATCTTGGCAAAAACGAGTGTGCCGCCAGTATGTACGCCGCGCAGCAGGAGGCAAAAAACGGCTGACAGGTAGTTTTCCAGTTAACAAACAACACGCATACATCACATGGACGAACACTACTTCAGCCTGGATGCTCCGGACGAGGCCTTCATTCGCAGTGAAAAGCAAAAGGCGCGCAAACTGCGCAAGACCAGATGGTGGCAGCAGAAAACCAGCTCTGGCAGATGTCATTACTGTGGTGTGCAGGTGGGGTTTTCCCGGCTGACCATGGACCACAAGATCCCCCTGGCCCGTGGAGGGCGTTCTACAAAGGATAATCTCGTCCCCTGCTGTAAACCTTGTAATGCGCAGAAGCAATCACTGCTTCCCCTGGAATGGGAAGAGTACATGGCCCGGCTCGTCGCCGACCAGATGCGAACACCAGTAGAGTAGGTAATTGTGTTGTGACGCTGCCTGACGTGTTTTTCCTAAAAAAGGCCTTGGCGATGAATGTAACAGTTTGTTATCTATGGAAAAAAACAAGTTATGTAATCGTTTGTCGAGAATTGAAAAGAGATGTACAGAAGACATGGAAGAGTATATAGTTGTTACGTCTGACGATATAACACTATTACTCTTATACGTTATAATGAAGAAGAAAAATACATGAAAACAGGGAGTAAAATTGATCAGTTAAATAATGATGCTTACATGAACGGCTATACGAGGGAAACTTTTTCTAATTACGAGTTATCTAAACATAATCTTGATCTATTAAAGGGATTAGAACCTGCCCCAGAAGCAGGTTCGTTTTTTGCTCATTATGGAACTAACAAATGAAAATGAAATAAAGGATAAAAAATGCTAATATAATAATAGATTTAATTGAAAATGAGCAGGAGCTTTATGATTTTCTTGAGAAAGAAGGAAGTTTCACTGAATGCGATTAAGTTGTTAAGCCTTAATCAGGCTAGATTAATTTAAAAATAATAAATTTTTTATATATTGTTAATAAGCAGTTGAAAACTATTATAACCATGAAAATATATTCGTCGCCAAATATAACCATGGTTGCTCATGTAAAAAATATACTTGAAACGCAAAATGTTAAATGTATGATTCGCAATCAATATATTAGTGCTGCCCTCGGTGAAATTCCAGTTAATGAATGCTGGCCAGAACTTTATATAGTTGATCCCGGGCAAATTGAAAAAGCAAAAGAGATAATAAAAGAAATAACTGAGCCAAATACTGAAAATTTTCCTGCATGGGTATGTCCAACATGTCACGAAATTATTGAAGGGCAATTTACAGCTTGCTGGAATTGTGCTGCTAAAAGAGAAGTATAAAAATTATCAGATAACAGGCTATTTCACCCGACTAGTTTCATTATCGGAACATAGTGTTGCGTTTTGCGCTCACTGTTAATGTTATTTATCCCCTCAAAAAAAGGGGCATAATGCAGCCAGGGCCCCCATTTTTTCCCTTTTACTTGCAATAAAGCGGCCAAAGAGGTAGGTTGACTGCGTCCGTTCAGGAAATCCACAAAAGACAGTGGATGGGTAGCTCAGCTGGATAGAGTGTTGGCCTCCGAAGCCAAAGGCCGCGGGTTCGAATCCCGCCCCGTCCACCAGTTTTTCTCTTTAATATCAAGTAGCTGCCTGTTGACCTTGCCCCCTGAAAAATAGTGGCAGAAAGGTGTCAGGGGAAATGGTGTCAGCCTTTCCTTTTTCTGAAAGTCGTCCAGATTGACCACCTTCGTGTCCCGGCACGTTACCGGTGTCTGCAGGACAACCTGGTTCTGTTTTACACGTGCTTGATGAGCTTCGATGACGGTAAATCGCGTACCGAAACCAACCCTTGAGCCTGCATTAAGCGGCTCAACTTGTTTTAACGATTAAAAGCAAATGAAAACCAGGCGTACAATCAACCTACTGTAAAAATATTGTAATCATCCAGAAGGGTTCAATCAATTTGGGATGAACTATCGGGTAGGCTTGAGGGGAGCTTTGAGATGAGCAAGGGCCAAGAAACAGTATCGGATTTTCGACTATGCGCTGCACGACAAACAGAATCAGGCTGTACAATGCACACAGGTATCCTGCGTGTTTGTCTGTACAGGGAAGATTGAAGTCAGCAGGGGCAGGCCCGGCAGGCCTGCCCCTGGTAACTGTTAATCAAAAGAGATCAACGGCTTGATGATATTGTCTTCTTTGCTTGCCATCATGTGGTAGGCTTTTTCAATTTCATTGAAATGGAACCGGTGCGTGGTCATCTTGGTGGGGTCAACCCGCCCGTTTCTCAGGAGGCGAAGCAGTCTGCGTAACCGTACCCGGCCACCGGGGCAAAGTTGTGTCTTGATGGTCTTGTCGGCCATACCTACACCCCAGTCGAGGCGTGGAATGTTGATGTAATCTCCATGGCCGTGGTAGCCCATGTTGGCAATGGTTCCGCCGGGACGGGTGGCTTTGACGCAGTTCTCAAAGGTAATCTGGGCGCCCACAGCCTCCAGGGCCGCATCGACGCCAAAGCCTTCTGTCAGCCTTTTTATCTCCTCGACGGCATCAACTTCGTTAAAGTTAATGAGGATGTCAGCACCATACTCCTTGGCCAGCTCGAGCCGCTGCGGGTTGTTGTCAACAGCAATGACCACTGCAGCACCCTTCAGGCGGCAGCCGACCACACCCATCAGGCCCACAGGACCGAGACCAAACACCGCAGCTGTACCGCCGAGCGGGATGTTAGCATTTTCAGCACCCTTGAAGCCAGTGGACATCATATCCGTTACATAGCAGGCCTGCTCGTCGGTGACATCGGCCGGGATCTTTGCCAGGTTGGCGTCTGCGTCATTGACATGGAAATAATCAGCAAAGCAACCATCCTTGATGTTGGCATATTTCCAGCCGCCGAGTGCCTCGGTGCACTGTGAGGTGAAGCCTCGTACGCAGTTAACGCATTTGTAGCAGGGTGTGATGGCGCCGACGACTACCCGGTCACCCGGCTTGAAGGAAACTACTGCATCACCAACCTTGTCGACAATACCGCAGGCCTCGTGTCCCAGGGTGAGGTTGGTGCGATCACCAATGGCACCCCCAACGGTATGTACGTCAGAGGTGCACACTAGGGCATGGGTTGTTTTGAGTATGGCATCGTTGGGACCTGGAACAGGAATATCTTTTTCCATGATGCCGACTTCACCAATCCTCTTCATGACAAAAGCTCTCATCTTTCCAGACATAACGCCTCCTTACGGTACGAGTTGTAGATAAGAGAGTAATCTGGGTAAATAACTCTCTTTCCCATGTAACCTCCTGTGAATACGTCTTTCCTCCTTGACTGTGTTTATATCGATGTTTGCTTCATGCTCCCAAAGGAGATGCAGCTGCTTCAGATCGTTACGGGTAAAAGGGCAATAGCAAAGACTACCACAGCAAGAATAAAGGTTGAGGCTGGAGCCAGAGTTGAACTCGCTGGTTTTTCAAAGATCTCCTCCGTTTCTCTGAAATACATGTTAACGATCAGGCGGAGGTAATACCACATGGAAAGGATACTGCTGACAATGGCCAGGACCGCCAGGGCCACCTGCCCTGCGTTAATGGCACTGATTATAATGTACAGTTTGCCAAAAAAACCTGCTGTTGGAGGAATTCCGGCCATGGACAAGAGGAAGACGGTTATCGCTGCTGCCGACCATGGATGGGTTTTGGCCAGTCCCTTGAAATCATCAAAACGAACCCGGCGCTCATCCTCACCACTCAGAAAGGAGAGAGCGGCAAACATACCGAGGGTGCTTGCCGAGTAGGCTGCCAGATAATAGGCAATGACCGCACCGGTAAAACCTGTGGGGTTCACTGCAACGAGGGCAATCAGCAGGTAGCCTGAATGAACGATACCTGAAGCCGCCAGCATTCTTTTCAGAGAGTCCTGGCCAATGGCAATAAAATTACCTGCAAACATGGTGAGGACGATAACATAGAAGAGGACCGTCACCCAGCTGCTCTGCAGGCTGGTGTTGATGAGCAAGAAATTGGCCAGCAGGGCAAAGGTCGCGGTCTTGAGGGCAGTGGCCATAAACCCTGTGACCGGCATGACCGCTCCTTCGTAGACCCCCATGACCCAGGCGTGGAAAGGGAAGGCTGCAACTTTGAACAGCAGCGCAAACAGGATGAAGAGTGAACCGCAGACAAGCGCTGGAGAACTGGTTATCCCCTGATTTTCCACAAAGACACTGATCGCCGCGAAATGTGTGGAGCCGATACCGGCATAAATGAGCGCCGAGCCCATGACAAAAAAGGCCCCGGCAAAGGCCCCGAGCAGCAGGTATTTGAGCAATGCTTCAACAGCGGTCAGGCGACGACGGTCATATCCTACCAGTACATAGATGGCCAGAGACATGGTTTCCAGACCGATGAACAGGGTGATCAATTCCTGTGTCATGGTGAGCAGGAGCATACCACAGATGGCAAACAGCAGCAGACTGTAGAATTCGGTGGAAACGACAGGGTTATCGCGAAAATAGGTGTGACAGCTCATGGCAGTGAACAGGCCGCAGGCAAGAATGATCAGTCCGGTGGCGCGGGTGAACTCGTTGACAACCAGCATCTCATTGAAAATGCTGGAAAAGGGGATCGTTCCGCCTGTGTGGACAAAGAGCTGGGTCACAAAGGCCAGCCCACATGTTCCCATGGTGGTATATGCGGCGACGTCAAGGTGCAGCAGGTCGGATGTCGACAGCAGCATGAGCGTCAGGGCGCCGATACCTATGATGATCAGCGGCAGGAGGAAAAGGAGTTCGGTGTTCATGGTCAATTTCGGCTCATTGCTGGTTGATGGGCAGTTCGTTGCTCCCCGGGGTATGGGCAAGATGCACAGCCGGGGCGGCGAGCACGTGGCGCTGGGCCGAGGCTTCAATTTTTTCCAGGAACAGCTGCGGATAGACGCCCATGAAGAGGATCAGGAGCATTACCGGGGCAAAGGACAGGGCCTCCACTAGCGAGAGGTCACGAACCTTTTCGCTTTTACTTGTTGTTGTTTGAAAAAAGACCCGTTGAAACATCCAGAGCATATAACAGACCCCAACGATGACGCCGGTGCCGGCCAGTACCCCGATACCAAGGTTGAATTTCACCGCACCGACAATGATGAGAAATTCACCGATAAAGCCACTGGTGCCGGGCAGACCCACCGATGCCAGGAGGGCGATGGCAAAAAACAGGGCAAAAAGAGGTGCCCGGGTGGCAATGCCGCCGAGGCTGTCAATTTCACGGGTACCGCAGCGTTCTTCGAGCATGCCGGCCATCAAAAAAAGCACACCGGTTGAGGTGGCGTGGGCAACGATCTGGTAGAGGCTGCCGGTGAGCCCCTGCAGGTTCAGGCAGAAAACACCCAGAGCGATGATGCCCATATGCGAGGCTGAAGAAAAGGCGAGCATGCGCTTGAAATCTTTCTGTGCTATGGCGGCGATACCGCAGTAGAGCATGCTGATGACACCGGCGGCGGCCAGCAGCAGTGCGTAACGGGCGAGTTCTCCTTCAAAGACAGGGACAACGAAACGGATGACCGCGTAGACGCCGATTTTCGCCATGATCGCCGAGAGGACAAAAGTAGCGGCCGGAGGTGCTTCGGTATAGGCGTCCGGCAGCCAGGTGTGCAGGGGAAAGAGAGGGATCTTGATGGCAAAGGCCAGCATGAAGCCGGTAAAGGCCAGCACTGCCAGTGGTCCGTTCATGCTTAATCTTGAAAGGTCAGCAGCGTTAAAGCTCCAGTATCCGAATTGGGCATGGTGAATCACACCGAGATAGACAATTGCCGCCAGCATCAAAAGTGAGCCTGAAATGGTGTACAGGGTGATTTTAAGGGTGGTGAAAATTCGATTTTCACCACCATACAAACCGATAATGAAGAAAATCGGTAGGAGCATAAGCTCCCAGAACAGGTAGAACAGGACGAGATCGGCACTGCAGATAGCCCCGATCATGGCCCCCTGGGTGATCAGTAGGCTACCGTAAAAGCCTCTGCTTCGGGTAGCGAGGACGAGAAACACCAGGGGGAAGAGTAGGGTGCAGGCGAACAGGACCAGGAAGCTGATACCGTCAATACCCAGGGTATAACTGATACCCAGTGACTCGATCCATGGAATATGGTGGACCATCTCCAGGTTTCCGCTACCCTCGAACCGTTTGAAGACTTCCAGTCCCTGGACGAAGACAGCGGTTGAGACGACCAACCCGGCGGTACGGGCGATCTGACCTCCGACCTGTGTGATCAGAATCGTCAGCCCTGCCAGTATCGGCAGGAAAACCATGATGGTGAGAATATGTTCGGACATCTGTTCCCTCTCTGCTAGTGCAGCGATTGCCCGACCAGCCAGCTCAGTACCGAAAGTCCGGCCACCATCGAGATGGCGTAGATACGGACATAGCCAGTCTGGAGTGTTTTGAAGGCCGCTCCCAGACGCGGATATATCCAGATAACGGTCTTGGACGGCCTGTCAGTGACAGTGGGCTCCACAAACTGCGATATCATTGCACCAAGCGCTTTATAGGGGGCGACCAGGAGCGTGTGGTACAGTTCGTCCACATAAAACTTGTGGTAGGCAAAACTCGAAAATCCTTGAAAAACAGGTTGCTGAGCGCCGTGGCCAAACTTGCGGTAGGCAACGGTTATACCCATCGCAAAGGCGGCGACCGAGGCAAGCACGGCAAATATTTCTCCCCACAGGGAACCATGGGGATGATGTTCAGTGAGGCTCGGTGACAACCAATGGCTGATCATCTGTTCGCCGCCAAAGAGTCCGGGCAGGTTGAGGAGGCCAGCGAAGGCAGCACCAAAAGCAAGAATGACTAGGGGCCAGGTCATCACTCTGGGGCCCTCGTGGGCATGTTCATAGATATGCTGGTCACGCGGTGAACCATGGAAGACCACAAAAATCATACGGAACGTGTAATAGGCGGTCAGGCCGGCCACGGCGACGCCAACAAGCCAGACGCCCCAGTGCCCGGTTGCCAGGGCTGAGTAGAGGATCTCGTCTTTGCTGAAAAATCCCGAGAAAAAGGGGCAGCCAGCCAGGGCCAGGGCACCGACTATCATGGTTCGGTAGGTGAGGGGCAGTTTGTCCTTGAGACCGCCCATTTTCCAGATGTTCTGTTCGTGGTGGAGGGCATGGATAACCGCACCGGCACCGAGAAAGAGCAGGGCCTTAAAGAAGGCATGGGTGAAAACATGAAAAATTCCGGCTGAGTACGCGGCAACACCGGTGCCGGCAAACATGTAACCGAGCTGACTGACAGTGGAGTAGGCCAGGACCTTTTTGATGTCGTCTTGGAACATGCCAAAGATGGCAGCGAGAAGGGCGGTGAGGATGCCTGTCCATGCAATAACCAGCCCAGCGGTGGCTGCATGGGCATAGAGAAAGCTGAAGCGGGCGACCATGTAGACGCCGGCAGTGACCATGGTGGCGGCATGAATAAGTGCTGACACTGGGGTCGGGCCAGCCATGGCGTCAGGTAGCCAGACATACAGCGGTATCTGGGCCGATTTGCCGGTGGCACCAATAAAGAACAGTAGGCAGACGGCCAGGGTCATGCCCGGTGCCAGGTGATGGGCGTTATGGGTAAGGCTTGGGTAGTCGAATCCGTGGGTGCCGATACCCCAGAAGAGCAGGGCCATGCCAAGGATGAAGCCCAGATCGCCGACGCGGTTGACAATGAACGCCTTGTTGCCGGCAAGGACATTGCTGCGGTCGTCGTTGAAATAGCTGATCAGCAGGTAGGAACAGAGGCCAACACCTTCCCAGCCGACGAACATCACCACCGGGCCATCGCCGAGCACCAGGATCAGCATGGCGCCGAGGAACAGATTCAGGTAGCTGAAAAATTTGGCGAATGTCTTGTCACCGGCCATGTAGCCGATCGAGTAAATATGGATCAGAGAGCCGATAAAGGTGACGAAGAGCAGCATCAGGGTACTCAAGGGATCGGCGAGAAAACCCATATTCACATGCATCTCACCCACCTGGAACCAGGTGAACGCCTTGTAGACCAGGACACGGGAGTCTGGGGGTAGTCCTTTGAGCTTGAAAAAGATGACCAGGGCAAAGATGAAGCTGAGCACTGGCCCGATGGAGCCGAGTATGCCATAGAACCTTTCGGGCAGAGGTCTACGGGTGCAGGTGAAGACATGCAAAAGACCGATGACCACGGCACCGGTGAGGGGCAGCAGAGGAATGAGACCGAGAGAGGTTGTCTGTTCCATGGTCTTACCCTTTGAGCAGGCTGAACACGTTGGTGTCCAGGGCACTCTTGTGCTTGTGCAGAAGGATGACGACTGCTAGTGCCAGCGCCATCTCAGCGGCGGCAACGGCCATCACCAGCAGGGCCAGGACATGACCATCCATATTTTCGTGCAGTCGTGAAGCAGCGACAAAGGCCAGGTTACCGGCGTTGAGCATCAGCTCGACGGACATGAATACCGTGAACACGTTGCGCCGGGAAATCACCCCGAGAACGCCGAGGAGGAAGAGGATGGCACTAAGCATAAAGTACTGTTGAATCATGATGTCCTCCTCCTCTGTTGCGCCAGCACTACCGATCCCACCAGTGCCACCAGCAGCAGGATGGAGACGATCTCAAAAGGCAGTAGCCAGTCTCTGAACAGGACCACACCCAGGTCATGTACTGAGCCGAAGCCGTTGCCGAGGATAGTGGCAGAGGTTGCCGGCAGGCCACGCACTGCGGTGAACAGTAGGTTGATGATCGGAACCAGCAAAAGACCGCCGCCAACAAAGAGGAGGAGGCGACCGTTTTCAACCGGGAGATCCTCTTCTTGAATATTGAGGAACATGATGATGAAGAGGATCAAAGACATGATGGCACCGGCATAGACGATGAGCTGGATAGCGAAGATCAGTCTGGCTGAAAGCAGGGCGTAGAGCCCGGCCAGAGCAATGAGTGTCACCACAAAGCTCATGGCGCCGTTCATTGGATGCTTGAACAGCACCAGGCCGACGGCACCGAGTACCGACAGCAGCGCGAGTCCGTAAAAGAGCCATAGGGAAGTCATGGTCTCAGGCGCCTCCCTTTTTGTAATCTTCTTCGCTGAAGGCCCCATGGGGGCTGAGCAGCTGGTCAATGCCCAGTACCATTTTTTTGCGGTCATCTTCTACTACCGAGAAGATACCGGTATCCATGCGGATGGCATCCATGGGGCAGGCTTCGACACAGTAGCCGCAGTAGATGCACTCGGACAAGTCAATGTCAAAACGCACCGGCATCTTTTCGGACAGGCCATCCTGACGCTCGCCTGCCTCAATAATGATGCAGTTGGCCGGGCAGTTGGTCTGGCACATGAAGCAGGCCACGCATTTGATGGTGCCGTTATCATGGGTGGTTAACCGGTGCCGGCCCCGCCAGCGGGAGGTGATCTCGGGTTGCTGCTCGGGATAGTGCCGGACCAGCAGCCGGGAGTTGTCCCGCAGGTTGGTCAGGAGGTGACGAAGGGTCACCCCCATCCCCCTGAGGATTTCAAGGAGATAAATGCGTTCGGCCGGCTCGGCTCCGTGTCGCTTTATGGTGGTGGTCTTTATGGGCATAATCTTCCTCTAGCCGATGGCGACGACGACCGCGCTGGTCACGAAGATGTTGATGAGGCTGAGCGGTAACAAGGTTTTCCATCCGAGTATCTGCAGTTGATCATAGCGGAATCGCGGCAGGGTCCAGCGCACCCAGACATACACGAAACACATGAAGAGTGTTTTCAGCAGAAAGGTCAATGACTGCAACAGTGCCACCAGGATGCGATCAGCCGAATCACTGGAGGCGAACAGCAGATATCCGGCCAGCAGCAGGACAATGAACCCAACTAGGCCCCAGATCAGTCGTGCATAGACGTTTGCCTCGCGTATTCGGGGGTCATTTTCCCGGGGATACTGGCTCCTGTTGGCCCGGCGCATCCATTTGATAAAGAACCATGTCACTGCAGGGATGACCAGGATAAGGAGAAAGGCTATCGGCTTGGCAATGGCCACGAGTGTTTCGGTAGAGAGCCAGGGGATCTGGTAGCCGCCGAAGAACAGGGTGACAATGATGGCGCTGGAGACAAACATGGCCACATATTCTCCCATGAAGAACAGGGCAAATTTCATGGCGCTGTATGCCACATGGAAACCGGCAACAATCTCGGACTCTCCTTCGGCAAGGTCAAACGGCGTACGGTTGGTCTCTGCAAAGGCAGAGACAAGGAAGATGATAAAGCCAAGGGGTTGCAAGACCACACCCCACATGGGAATGCAGCCAAACAGCAGCTGCCCCTGAAAACGGGTGATCTCGGTGAGGTTGACCGAGCCGTAGACCACGAGCAGGCTCACCAAAGCCAGGCCCATGGGGATCTCGTAGCTGATAACCTGGGCTGCGGCCCGCAGGCTGCCAAGGATACCGTACTTGTTGTGGGACGACCAGCCTGCCAGAATGATGCCGTAGACCGCAAAGCCTGCACAGGCAAGAAACCAGAGGATGCCGATTTCCAGGGGCAGCACCTGCATGACATACTCTTTGCCGCCGAGAACCAGCACATCGGCAAAGGGTACCACGGCAAAGCTCGCCACTGCCGTGAAGAAGACGATCATGGGAGCGAGGACAAAATAGAGCCGGAAACGAACGTGGCCTGGAATGATGTCCTCCTTGAACGCCAGCTTGATACCGTCGGCCAGGTTCTGTACCAGGCCTGCGGCACGAAAGCCAAAAATACCGGCACGATTGGGACCGGAGCGGTCCTGAATGAAACCGGCACCCCGGCGTTCCATCCAGACCAGGATGGCAACACAGGACAACGGCACAAAGGCCCCGAAGGCCACCCGAAGAAGAACCATGATGAAGTCAAGCATGGCTGACCTCGCAGTCATTGAGTTTCAGGCCTGTCTGCGGCACCTGGTCGGGACGTAGATCCTCGAGGGCGGGAAGTGTCTCTCCCAGCAGACTCCAGGCGGCGGCCGTATCCGCCACTGGTCCACCCAGCCGGTGGAGCAGGTCAATGAGGTGTGGCGCTGGGGTGTTTTTGACGACCGCTGTCCGAAAATGCTGGAGTATCCCGTCGCAGTTGATCACGGTGCCGCTGTACTCGCTGTAGGTCGTCACCGGCAAGGCAACGGCAGCACTCTCAGCCAGCTCTGTCTCACGACCGGTGAACAGCAGTATGGTCTTTTTCCCGAGTTCCTCAAGCAGTTCGTCATCATCTTCGGTGAGCTGCGGGGCTCCACCCGCGAGCACCACCAGATCGCTTGCCCTAAGCATCGCTTTCAGGCCCTCCCTGTCCGTGGGCACCCCCAGGATCTCCAGGCCGGCACGGTTGGCAGATTTATCGTCACGGATCAGGAAGTCATCACCATCGCCCTGGCGGATACAACCGTCGCTGTAGCCAGATATTGCCGCATCACGATCAGTGGCAAAGGCCTGGATTGCTGCGACCTGTTCCAGACAGCAGTTGGGCGAGACCCAGAAGAGCAGGTCGTGGGCCTTGCTGAGGTGCTCTTTGGCGATCTGCAGCCCTTCTTCCAGAGAGACCTCTTTCCCTGCCGCAAACGGCTGGGTCAGACGGGCTTCGTTTTCCAGCCTGTAGGTCATGCGGCCTGCATCGCAGATGAACCAGCCATTGACCAGTTCATTGGCACGGGGACGGTAGCGGTAAATTTTGTCGTCTCCGTACTTTTCGCGATTATGATCGATATAAATAGCACAGCCCTTGCTGCAACCGTGACAGACCCCGGCATTTTTTTTCAGGAACCAGACCCGCTGCTTAAAGCGGAAGTCCTTGCTGGTCATGGCTCCCACCGGGCAGAGGTCGACGACGTTGAGGGCATACCTGTTGTTCAGGGGCTGCCCGGGAAAGATCTCGACGCGGGCCTGGTCGGTCCGGTTGACAATACCCAGCTCCCCGGTTTTCGTGATGTTCCTGGTAAACCGGACACAGCGGGCGCAGAGGACGCAGCGTTCCTGATCGTGAACCACCCCGCAACCGAAGTCCATTTTTTTGTCTTTGGCGACCTTTTCCACCCGGAATCGACTGTCGGTGGCATTGTAGTCCATGTAGAAATCCTGGAGCTTGCACTCACCTGCCTGGTCACAGACTGGACAGTCTATGGGATGGTTAATGAGTTCTAGCTCCATGATATCACGTTGAATCTTCTTGATATGCTCGGCGTCGAGCAGCACCTTCATACCCTCGGCGGCCGGAGTCTTGCAGGCCGGAACCAGGGGGGGGCGTCCGTCTTCGATTCCCACCAGGCAGAGGCGACAGTTGCCGTCGGCGCCCAAGGCCGGATGGTAACAGAGATGGGGGATCTCGATTCCCACAGCACCGATGGCATCGATGAGGTTCTTTCCTGCTTCAACCTCGACTTCCTTACCGTTGACGAAGAGTTTAATGGTTGCCGCCATGGCCTACCCCTGAGCCTCGGATTGTTGCAGAGATCTTTCCGGCCGGACATAGGCTTCAAATTCGTGCCGGAATTTATCGAGATAGCTGCGAACCGGCATAGTGCAGGCTGCAGAGAGCACACACACTGTCTTCAGCTCAATGTTGTCACAGAGCTCGCGGAGCAGATCGACATCCTCAATGCTGCCCTCGCCATCGATCAAGGACTTGACAATTTTGAGCATCCAGCCGAGCCCTTCGCGGCATGGTGTGCACTGGCCGCAGGATTCGTGGTGGTAGAACTCAATGAGGTTCTCGACCAGCCGCACTATATCCACGGTTTCATCAAGCACGACAATGCCCCCGGAACCGAGCATGGTGCCATGTTCGGCCATGGACTCATAGTCCAGTGTCACTGTGGTGCATTCTTCAGCGGTGAGCACCGGAGTTGAACTTCCTCCAGGGATAACCGCCTTGAGCTTTTTCCCCCCGGCAACGCCGCCGGCGAGCTTGTTCAGGACCTCGAGGATCGGCAGGCCAAAGGGCAGTTCGTAGAGACCCGGCCGGGTTACGTGACCGGAGATGCCGAACAGGTGCGTCCCGGCGCTTTTTTCTGTGCCATACGCCTTGTAGGCATCTGCACCGTTGTTGATGATATAGGGCAGACTGGCGATGGTCTGGACATTGTTGATGATGGTGGGACAATCGTAGAGCCCCATCACTGCGGGGAAGGGAGGCTTACTGCGGGGCTGACCCTTCTTGCCTTCGATGGATTCCAGGAGTGCGGTCTCCTCACCGCAGATATAGGCACCAGCGCCGCGATGTACGGTGATATCCAGGCTGAAGTCGTGCCCCGCGACCTGCTCCCCAAGGTAACCGGCTTCGTAGGCCTCATCAATGGCCCCCTGTAGCACCTTGACCTGGGTGGTGTACTCGCCGCGAATGTAGATATAGGCATGGTGAGAGCCGATGGCCCAGCAGCAGATGATGATGCCTTCGATGAGCATGTGGGGGTCGCGAACGAGGATATAGCGGTCCTTGAAGGTTGCCGGCTCTGATTCGTCGGAGTTGACGGCAAGATAAACGGGTTTGTCGAGATCCTTGGGGAGAAACGACCACTTGAGCCCCGAGGGAAATCCAGCGCCGCCACGGCCGCGGAGACCCGAATTCTTGACCTCGTCAATGACCTGGGCAGGCTCCATGGAAAAGAGCTTGTCGAGGGTGGAGTAGGCGCCATGCTCCTTGGCCACCTCAAGCCGATGGTTCTCTTCCTGGTCGAACCTGGCGCTGAGAATCTTTACCTCCATGGTCATCTCCTATCTGAGCCCGTCCAGTACGGCCTTGAGTTTTTCCACGGTCATGTTTTCGTGGAACAGGCCGTTGATCTGTACCACCGGAGCGGAGCCGCAATGGCCCAGACACTCCACTTCTTCAAGGCTGAATTTGCCGTCCTCGGTGATGGCACCGGGGGGCAACCCCAATTCATCCCTGAGATAGTCAACGATCTGCTGCTTGCCCAGCAGATAACAGGAAAGAGTCCGGCAGACACAGATGTGATACTTCCCCACCGGGTGGAGGTGGTACATGGTGTAGAAGGTGGCACACTCATAGACCTTGCTGGCAAAGGTGCCAATGCGGTTGGCGATATAACCGATGGCCTCACCGCTGATCCACCCTTCCTGCTCCTGGGCGAGCCAGAGAGCCGGCAGAATCATCGATTCTCTGAGGGGATACCGTTTGATGAGGCGCTCAAATTCGGCATCCCGCTCCGTATCATACTCAAAGGCGTTGCCGGTGAAGATCAGCTCTGAACGGTTGCTCATCTGTCCAACTCCCCACCGATGATGTTGAGACATCCCAGGTTGATGATCACATCGGCAATCATTTCCCCCTCAGCCATTTCATGAAACCCCCCCATGATATAGAAGCAGGGTGGACGGACTTTCACCTTCCAGGGACGTCCTGAACCGTCGCTGACAAAGTGATAGCCCAGCTCACCGTTGGCCGCTTCAAAGGAGTTGTACCACTCTCCCACAGGAGCCTTGACCCCCTCAAACACCAGTTTAAAGTGGTTGGCCAGTCCCTCGATATTGTTGTAGACGTGTGATTTGCTGGGCAGGGCCACATGGTGATCGTCAACATGGATCGGCCCTTCCGGAATCATCTTCATGGCCTGCCGGATGATGCTGATGGACTGGAAAATTTCCTCGTAGCGAATGAAGAAGCGGTCGTAGATATCCCCGGTAGTGCCCACGGGAACACTGAAATCAAAGGCGTCGTAGTTGTAGTAGGGATTTGTCTTGCGTAAATCAAAGGGAACCCCCGAGGCGCGCAGGCACGGCCCGGTGAAGCCATAACTCAGGGCAGTTTCCGCGGAGAGCACGCAGACGTTCTGGGTACGGTCGTGGACGATGCGGTTTTTGAGTACCAGCTTGAGTGAGTCATTGACGCCTTGCTCGATATCCTTGAGCTGCTGCTCCATGTCCTCTTGCCAACCGTCGTAAAAATCACGGTACATCCCGCCAATGCGAGTAAAGGAGGAGGTGAGCCGGGCCCCGGTAAGACGGCTGAGAAAGTCGTAGCTGGCCTCTTTTTGATTGTAGAGGTACCAGTAGTTGGTAAGGCCGCCCATATCCACGAGGTTGGCGGCGATACATACCAGGTGGTCGTTGACCCGCATAAATTCAGAGAGGATCACCCGCATGAACTTGGCACGTTCGGTGATTTCCAGCCCCAGCCACGATTCTACCGCCTTAACATAGGCGATGTTGTTGATCAGTGAGGAACAGTAGTTGAGGCGGTCGGTGATCGGAATAACCTGGTTGTAGGTGAGGTGCTCGGCAGTTTTCTCAAAGCCACGGTGCAGGTAGCCTATCTCGTTGACATTCGCCTTGATGGTCTCGCCATCCAGAGCGGCAAAGATGCGGATGGCGCCATGGGTTGCAGGGTGCGAAGGTCCGAGATTAAGAAACATGATCTCGGTGTTAATGTCGTTCATGGCGGCTTCATCAATGCCGTTGAACGCCAGCCGGGCCCGAATCTCTTTTTCGAGGCTGTCTGTCTCGTAACAGACCTGCCGCTTGTCAATGGGATAGTCTTTGCGCAGCGGGTGGCCTTCGAACTGCCAGTGATTGAGAATCCGTCTGAGATCTGGATGACCGTTGAAACGTATCCCATACTGGTCGTAGGTTTCCCTTTCTCCCCAGTCGGCAGATCGCCACAGGCCAGTTGCCGAGGGTAGACCTGTTTCAGGATCAGCCACCGGAACCCGCACCTGTACCAGCTGGTTTTCCTCCCAGTTACGCAAGGTGTAGACCACGGCAAAACGCTGGGGCTGGTGAACAGGGTAGTCCAGGTAGTCAATGGCCGTAACATCAAGCAGCAGTGAAAATCCCCGTTGATCTTTCAGGGCGGTCAGCGTCTCGGTGAGCTGTTCTGCCTTAACGGTGATGAGTGTTGCTTCGTGTGCGGACTGACAGTGGGCGTGTGGCAATGCTGCCTGTAGATTCGTTGGTACCTGCGCCGTCGCGGTCATATCAGTCAAGGATCCCTTTGAAGTGCCTGGTGCGGTCCTGGAGAACCGACTCGTTACCGATCTGTTTTTGAATTTTGATCAGGGAATCAAGTATGGCTTCAGGGCGTGGCGGACAGCCGGACACATAGACATCGACCGGAATGATCTCGTCAATCCCCTGCACCGTGCAGTAGTTGTCATAAATGCCCCCTGAGCTTGCGCAGGCTCCAACCGCCACCACCCATTTCGGGTCACACAGCTGCTCGTAAATCTGCTTGAGGATTGGCGCCTGCTTGTAGGTCACGGTGCCGCAGACGAGCATCAGATCCGCCTGGCGCGGAGAAAACCGGACAACTTCGGCACCAAAGCGGGAGATGTCGTGCTGGCTGGCCGCCGTACTCATGAATTCAATGGCACAGCAGGCGGTACCAAAAACAAAAGGCCAGAGAGAGTACTGGCGTCCCCAGTTGACTATTGCGTCTAGCTGGGTGGTCAGGACTGAATCACCCAGTTTTGCTTCAATTCCTAGCGCCAATTGAGAACCCCCTTTCTCAGGATATAGACGAGGCCGGTGAAGAGCAGCACCATAAAGACCACCATCTCAATGAAGCCAAACCAGCCCAGCTCTCGCAGGCTGACCGCCCATGGGTACATGAACACCGCTTCGATGTCGAAAAGAAGAAAAAGGATGGCCATCAGGTAAAACTTGACGCTGAACTTCTGATCAGCGGCACCGACAATTCTGGCGACACCTGATTCGTAGGCAGAATCTTTGATGGGATTTTTGGACCGGGGACCGAAAATGGTGGTGGCTGCCATGAGCAAGGGAATAGCTAGTGCCAAGCTGAAAAATATAACAGCTGAAAGGGCAAGCTCGGTACTCATGTAACCTCCTTTCCGTTACCGGGAGGGTGTTTGTTGAAAAACGCCCAGGAACATTCGAGTAACGCTACTTCTATGATCTTGCGACTGATGCATACCAGTTTAGTCGTTTGTGGTCAAGTAAAAAATATAAGATACCCATATAGTTAGGTGGGCCTTTGTTTGAGAGGTCAACAAAAGAGATGTGTGGAAAAGGCGTAGTGTGTAACTAGTTTAAAAAAAGAGTGAACAGCTGTTACACTGGCCAAAAGAACTGGTGAATGCAGAGGAAAAAGGAGCTGACGCTCAAGGATGTCAGGGAACGCCCCGTGTCTCTGTCTGGAACGAATGCGTTTGAACGGCTTTTTTCTCCTGCCCATTTTGCACAAAGGTGCGGAAGCCGGAGACGGCTATCGTGATACTTGTGTCCTCTGTCAAGATTATAGTGGACAACAAAAGGAGAATGATTATTATTTATTAGGTCTTTCTTTATAATTTTAACTCAGGAGGATTGAGTAATGCAGATGAGTCCATACCGAAATGTGGCCCTTGCGTGTGTTTTGTCTCTGGCTTCCCTTGTTGGTTGGAGCTTGATGGTACCGACTGACAGCCTGGCTCATTGCCAGGTGCCCTGCGGCATCTATGATGACCATGCCAGGGTGGATGCCATGTTTGAAGATGCAACAACCATTGAGAAAGCATCAATGCTTATCACCCAGCTCGCCGGCAAAGGCGATGCCCAGTCCCAAAATCAGCTGGTTCGCTGGGTTATGACCAAAGAGAACCACGCGGAAAATGTCATTTCCACGATCAGCAATTACTTTCTTACCCAGCGGGTCAAGGCCAGTCAGGAAGATTATGCTGAACGTCTGGCCAAGCACCATGCGGTGATGGTGGCTGCCATGAAAACCAAGCAGAATACCGATCCCAAGTTTGTCGAAGCACTGAAGAAGGCAATTGAGGGTATTGCCCCCTATTATCAGCCAAAATAGAGAAATGAACTGAGTTGTCAACGTTAACGGGGAGCAGCGCTCCCCTACGGAGCGCCGGGTTCCCGGCGCTTTTTTTTACCACATTTTTTGTTCTGCGTTGTTGGCCAGTTCGTAGAACATGGATTGAATGAAACACCTTGCGTGTATCAATGAAAAGAAATTTTTAAAACGAGGATGCTGGCAATCACGGCAGGGAAAGATACGCGCTGTTAGAGGACCTTGGAAAAAAGAAAAAAGGAGCATGCCATGCTGATAGGGAAAAGGGTGCTGATGGTGGTAACACTTTGTGCCGTAACCAGTTGGTGCCAGGCACAGGAGGCAACCAGGGAAGGCGGGACGCAGAAAGCGGAAGTAGAGTGCCAGGCCGAGAAAGCAACGGTGGCGCTGGAAGCGCAGGAAGAGCCAAGTAAATGGCAGCAGGCAGGGCAGGAGGTTAAAGAGGCTGCCTCGGCTGTGGGTGAGGCGACTCAGGAGAGTGGTGCCAAGGCCTGGGATAAAACCAAGGAAGTGAGCGCTGAGGCATGGGACAAGACTAAGGAAGTGAGCGGTGAGGTCCTGAACAAGACCAAGGAGGGGGGTACTAAAGCCTGGGTGAAGACAAAAGAGGGAGCCAAGAGCGCATGGGACAGTGCCTCAGAAAAAACAGGTGAACTGTGGAAGAAGACGAAAGAGAAGGGGGCTAAGGCCTGGGAGCAGACCAAAGAGACTAGTGGTGAGGTACTGGATACAACCGAGGAGGGTAGTGGCAAAGCCTGGAAGAAGACCAAGGAAGTGAGCGCTGAGGCCTGGGATGCCACAAAGGAAAAGGGTACTGAACTTGTGGAAGAGGGCAAGGCTCAATATAAAAAGCTTATTACACCGCCAGAGTCGACTGAAGCTGGCTCCACAGCTCAGGAGCCGTCTGCTCCCCCACAGTAAAAAAAACGACTCCCCACCCATCGACTATAAGCCGGTGGGTGGGGGCGGGCGGGTTAACTGTCTAAAAATGACTGATCAAATTGTAACGATCAGATTTACAGGTCATCCACTAGGGCGCTGCTTTTGGCATAAGCAGTGCTTCTTGCTTCAAAAAAATCTGTTTTAATAAGATTGGCGTTGCTGTACTGGCTGACCCACCTCATACTTTCAGGCTCATCGGCGTGCCCATCATATATTCCTGTAAATCCAAGGTTTTCGCATCGTAAGTTCCCAAGATACATAATATAATCGCTGACCATATTCTCGGTGAGGCCATCGATGTTATTTCCTATGACATAGCGTCCCCAGCGAATTTCCTGCTCACAGCCTTCCTTGATCATTGCCCTATAGACATCGACTTTTTCCGGGGTGAACATTTCAGGTTCTTCTTTTTTTAGCTCCAGTAAGATGTTTTTAAATAACCAGAGATGGGTGTTTTCATCTCTGTTTATGTAGCGAATCTCTTGGGCGGAACCCGGCATTTTCTGATTGCGTCCCAGGTTATAGAAGAACATGAAACCACTGTAGAAATATATTCCTTCAAGGATGTAGTTGGCAATACAGGTCCTGATGAAGGTAAACATGTCCTTCTTTTCCTGAAATTCATTATAGAGATTACCTATATAAGTGTTTCTCGCCAGCAGCATTGCATCGTTCTTCCATTGATACAAGACTTCGTTTCTTTGTTGTGGTTCACAGATTGTATCGAGCATGTAGCTATAGCTTTGACTATGTATTGCTTCCTGGAAAGATTGAATTGTCAAACATAAGTTGATTTCATTCGCGGTGATATACGCCCCGACCTCTGGGAGATTGGCAGTCTGTATACTATCGAGAAAAACCAAAAATGATAATATCTTATCGTATGCTTTTCGCTCTTCGTCACTAAGGTTGGGATAATCTTTTTTATCAGTGCCCAGGTTTATCTCCTCAGGTATCCAAAAGTTATTCATGGCCTGTCGATACCATTCACTGACCCAGGGGTATTTCATATTATTAAAGTCATTGAGATTGGTGGTGTCACCGTTCACCATTCGTCTCTGACTAATATCTATGTTTCCCGCTGGATTGAACAGGGGTTTTTTCTTTACATAATCCATAATCTTCCTGTTTTTTCCTTTAAAAACAAATTTCTACCTTAAATTTTGAGAAATAAACTTACGCTCTCAGCTTGAGCAACTTTCACATTCTTCCACTTCAAGACTCTTTGACCGTATATAATATATGGTCTTGACGCCCTTTTCCCAGGCGAGAAGATAGAGGTTTAACACCCCTCTGAACGTGTACTCATTTGTTATATAGAGATTCATACTCTGGGCCTGATCAATATGCCTGCTTCTCACTCCGGCTGCCTTTACAGACCATTGTTGATCAATGACATGGGCATTTTTATAGTACCAAGTGGTTTCAGCAGATAGCTCCGGGGCAACTCGTGGCAGGGTCCCATTCTTTTTTTCTTCAAGGAAATATCTGTTCATAATGGGGTCAACCCCGGCTGTGGTCGCTCCTATTATGCTGGTGCTGCTCGTCGGTGCAATGGCCATGAGATAGCCATTCCTGAGACCATGTTGAGTAATCTCTTCTCTGAGTTCACGCCAATGTTCGTTATCATATCCTCGCTTCGTAAAATATTCTCCATTTTGCCAGTCACTTCCCGGAAAATATTCATAACTCCCTTTTTCAAGGGCAATATTTTTGCTGGCTCGTATGGCATAGAGGTTTATTCGTTCAAAGAGTTTATCGACAAAGCTGAGATGTTCCTCGGATTCCCAGGGTATCCTCTTCTTTGCCAACATGTGATGGTAGCCGCTTATCCCGAGGCCAATAGGCCGATACTTTTCGTTGTTAATCTTTGCATAAGGCAAAGGAAAATAGTTGAGATCTATGACGTTATCAAGCGCTCGTACCGCTGATTCAGTAACCTCTTCCAGCTCTCCTTCTGGGGAGAGATCGATATTGCCCAAAGAGAGACTTGCCAGATTGCACACCACGAATTCCCCTGGCTTGGTGACGGTAACCACCACCTTTTCACCATCGATTTCCTCTATTGTCTGGCTGAGTGTCCTGATGGAGTCCATGTTCTGAGCGATTTCTGTACAGAGATTACTGCAATAGATGATACCCCTGTGTGAATTTGGGTTCATCGCATTTACCTGATCTCTGTTAAAGGTAAAGGGCGTCCCTGTCTCTACAGCACTCTTGATAATCAGCCGCAACATGTCCTTCATGGAGATCGTTCTTTTACTGATTCTGCTGTCATTGACACAATCTAGATATCTGTTTTCCCATTCCTCGCCGTAACAATCTTCGAGACAATAGCCTTTTATCTTTTTTATCTCATGGGGACACATCAGATGCCAGTTTCCATCTATATCCTCCTTGGCCTTTTTCCAGAACAGATCAGGATAACATATGGCGGGGAAGACATCGTGTGCCTTCATCCGGTCGTCGCCATTATTGGTCCGAAGCCCTAAAAACTCGGGAATATCCTTATGCCAGGCATCGAGATAGACCGCTACTGCACCCTGCCGTACGCCCAATTGATCGACAGCGACAGCGGTATCGTTTGCCAGCCTGATCCACCTGATGACTCCGCCGGCAGCCCCTTTAAAGCCCCTGATGTCGCTGCCTGAAGAGCGCACTTTACCAAAATAGAGTCCCATTCCTCCGCCAAACTTACTTACCCTGGCAAAATTATCTATTGATCGGTAGATGCCCTCAAGGCTGTCCGGGACCGTATCAATAAAGCAGGATGACAATTGGAAGTAGGGTTTACGGGCATTGGCGAGGGTGGGCGTGGCCATGGTTACCTTCAAGGTGCTGAGCATATCATAAAAACGTCTCACCCACATCAGCCTATTCTCGCCTTCCTTCATTGCCAGATGCATGGCTATACCCAAAAACATCTCTTGCGGTTCTTCCAGGGGTTGATTGCTGTGACTTCTAATCACATATCTGGTCAACAGTAAATCAAGGGCAGAGTAGTTTAACAATCTATCTCTTTTTTCATCGAGAAAGCTTGCACATTGCTCTATCTCTTCTTTTGAATATGCGTCAAGTATGTATTTGCCATACAGTCCTTCTGCTGTAAGCCATTTCAACTTGCTGTAAAATGAGGTAATCTGGAACTGATCTAGTTGAATATATAGCTTTATTCTGAACTTAAGTATCAATATTCTTGCAGCAATATACTCCCATTTTGGCGCTTCTTGGGTGGTCAATTCTACTGCTGCTTTGACTAAAAGAGTCAGTCTTTCATGCAGACTTAGCTCTTTTTTGTAAAAGGAAATGAACTTTGAGGTGAGAAAATGTATATAATATATCTCGTCTGTATATTCTTTCTGAATATCCTTCAAAATGTCATCCAGTTCACTGAGATCTGGAAAATAATCAACGATAAGCTGTCTGGCACGTCTGCTTTTGCTTCGCTCATTTCTGTATATGATGTAGCTCTTCAGTACCTCGTAATGATTGAGTTCCGTCAAGGCCCTTTCGACCTGATCCTGAATATCCTCGACCTGAACCATACCGTCCATGGCAGAATCCAAATTCAACAGGGATTCGACCTTGGTGGTTATTGCGTTCATCTGCTCCTGGTCACAATTCTTCTCAACACTTGTAAAAGCCTGTTGCACGGCATTTTCTATCTTGCTTATATCGTATTCTTCGAGATTTCCGTCTCTCTTTCTTATTTTCATTGTCCGTCTCCACCTGTTACTTTTCCCTTTTGTCATTTTCTGGAAAAGTAAGGTAATTTTAATATGTTGTATCTTGTTTTTTTAACCCATAGAAGAAGTGTGATAAAAGCTACAAAGGCGTCTGTCTACGTCAATATGGCTGGGCACAACCATACGGTTGCCATACAAGAGTACAGACATCACACGAACGGCTCACTCAACTGCAAAGGTGCTTTATAAAGAGTTTTTATCGACGAGAATATCACGCGGGGCCAGTTGTGAAACGATCCATGGGCACTGCATCTCGCGAGGATTAGAGAATTAGCAGAGAGAGCCAAAGATAGCAACCAAAAGGAGCGAGGAAAAATCTTTTTGCTGTTGCAAAAAAGTTATCAATATTTACGAGAAGAACAAAAAATAATCAACATATTTAGATGATTGCCTAAAATTGCCGACTTGACAAGCTCTCAGGGCAAAGGGGGCCAGGGATAGTGTGAAAAAAACTTGACAGAGGTCATTGGGCCCTGTTGTAGTTTAAGTGATTTCAGGTGCATCATTGGCTAAATGACGCTTAATAGGGAACCCGGTGCGAATCCGGGACGGGCCCGCCGCTGTAACCGGGGATGAACACCGTAATATGCCACTGACAGCAAGAGTGTCGGGAAGGTGCGGTAAGTAAGAAGAGCCGGAAGTCAGAAGACCTGCCTGAAATACAGAGGAGTGATTCCCTGGACAGAATTGCTCATCGATACGAGGATAAAAGAGGGCATCCCCGGATCATTGTTGTTGGTTCGGGGATTTTTTGTGAATTTCCCGCACCACAGTCACCAACTTCATGAAGGAGGGTTGTATGCAGAAGATTGTACAGGCGGGGTGTCTCATGGCGTTTTTGCTGACTACAGTGGCTGTCGCTCATGGCTCGCAAGGTATGGAGAAAAGGAAACCTGGGAACAATGCGATTGTTCTCGCGTTTTTTGGCACGACTGTGCCGAGCGCTGTCGAAGCGATTACAAACATTATGCATGTTGTGCAGGAAGCCTATCCAAACACCGAGGTGAGACTGACGTTCACTTCCAATATTATTCGTGGTGTCTGGAAAAAAAGACAGGGTGAGGCTGAAAAATGGTTGAATCAGGGGGTTCCTGGAGAGATCCTTTATGTAAAAAATTTTATTGCTACTGTTGGTGACCTTCTCGAAGATGGCTATACAAACATTGTCGTTCAGCCTACGCATATGTTTTTTATGGAGCAGTCGCATGACTTAATGCAGTATGTGAACGCACTTGCTTCTATCCGTACAATGAAGAGGAAATGGAAGCCTCTTGATACCATGGTTATGGGCCGTCCCGCTCTCGGTATGCCAGGGGACGTCTATTCCTATCACGAAGACATTGAAAAGATGATCGTCACTCTTGCCGATGATGTGGAGCTGGCAAAAAAAGAAGGAGCAGCTCTCATATACATGGGGCATGGCAATGAGCACTGGTCAACTGGTGTTTATGCAGAGGCGGAGAAAAAAATGAAAAAAATGTACCCTGATGCCACCATTCGTATTGGTGTTGTCGAAGGAGATCCTTCTCTGGATGATGTGCTGGCGTCCTTGCAACAGGTCAAGACGAAAAAAGTGATTCTCAAACCTTTTATGATCGTTGCCGGAGACCATGCAACCAATGATATGGCGGGAGACGAGGAAGACTCCTGGAAAAATATTTTTGTCCAAGAGGGCTATGAGGTCATGTCGGTCCTTGAAGGATTGGGTAGCAATAAGACCTTTGCCCGTCTTTTTGTGGGCCACATAGCCGATGCCGCAAAATCCAGAGGCCTGAAGCTCGATTAGCCGTTACTAACTATCCTTAAAAAGGAGAGTTATTGTTTTGATTTTTTGAGTAAAAAGCTTTACAGGAAACCCTGGCAGGGGCTTCTGCGTTGTACGCATTCCGGGCTGAGTAGCCATGGTTCGGCCCGGAATGTAAGTTTTTTTCCGCGAGGGTGTCTTGTGGTTTTTGGGCCTACTTCATCCGCCACCGCAATGTGGACAAGGCAAGGTCAAGGAGAGAAAACCCACTAAAAAATTGCCTGCTGAAAGGGGACGCTGTCTTCAGTAAGCTTGTTATTGAGGAACGTTTCCTCCTCAATAAACCGGCCGAGCACCCTGTTTATGCCTGTTTTTGTCAGAGATTCTGACAAGGTAGTTACAGAAAAAGGGAGAAAACCTTAACTAGTTTTTTTCTTTTTCATCTGTCGGAAAAGAACAAGGTAGAGACCGGTCACAGAGAGGATAACAAAAAAAATCTGAAAAAAGATTTTCAGAAAATCGCCCAACGTCTGGTTTATCCAGCCAAGTCCGGATTTTTTTGAAAAAAGTGCATCATGGTCAAGTTCTTTTGTCAGGATCTTACCGGTGGTGGCATCTATCGTAAGAATGGTGAACCTCTTTTTATCGACAACCAGGTAACGGTGGATCTTTGGTTGGTACCGCAGTTCAAGGTCTTGAGGAGCACCGTACCTACCTGTGGTTACGTCGCTCAAGACCTGCTGAATTGTCATCCTGGTAGCAGGTTGTCCAGAAAAATTGGCGCTTGGCTGCACACTGTATACCAAGGGCAGGACAAGGAGTTCAATGAGCCAGAGTATTGTAAAAACAGCAATATAAATACCAAGCCACTTGTGAAGAAAGCGCGACCACCTAAGTACCGTAATTTTCATGAGAAGACCAAGCCAAACCTTCGCGCTTATGGAAGCCATAAGCGCGTTTTTTGGTAGCGTTCAACAGTCAATACAGGCCTCCACACCAGCAATCAAAAAGAGAGCAGTTTCTGGCCGTTGGTTTTTTACTCATCTTTGAGGTCAGAGTGGCTGCGGTGTCGACCTGCCCTGCTGGTTATCTGCAACGGCAAGGTAATGGTCTGTTCAAAATCGATAACGAATGGTCAAACCAAAAATTTGTGGATCTCCGGACTGGCCGATGGGTTGGGATCCCGGAAATTCAAAGGCCACGGCTTCATACTCTGTGTCAAAGACATTCCTGGCCCAGAAAAGGACATCCCATTGCTCACTTTCTACGCCCAGATGGATGTTCACTAAGCTATATGCGTCCTGTTTCAGTGTGTTGGCGTCATTCCAGTAAAAATCGCCGATACCATTCAACTCGATACGTGAAAACAGGCTTAGGGTGTTACTGAGTGGTCTGCGGTACTGGAGGGCCAGATTGTAGGTGTATTCCGGCGCAAGAGGCATCTGATTATCTGAATAATCGATGTTCGAGAGCTTGTCCATATACGCTGTATAGATGGCCTCTGTATAGCCAATGCCTGCTTCAAAAGTCAGCCCCCTGGCAAGCAGTGCGGTTGACTCCAGTTCAAATCCCCAGCTTCTGGCCTCTCCTCCATTGCGTATGACAGTATCGGCGCTGGGAAGCAGTTGTACAACCTGCTGATCTTGAAGTGTAATATAGAACAAGGCAGCATTGGTTGTCAGGCGATCCTGCAACCAGGAGGCCTTTACGCCAACTTCGTAGTTCCAGCTGTACTCGGCATCAAAGAATTGATCTGAAGCATCCATGTAAGCGGGGTTAAACCCTCCGCTTCGGTAGCCACGGGTAACCCCGGCATAGACCATGGCGTCCGGGGTCTGGTGATAGGCTATCTGCAGCTTTGGCAAAAGGGCCTTGCTGTCCTGAGTTTCGTCCAGGTTTGTCTGGCCCAGGGGCATGGTACGGGAGTACATCTTGCCGGTATATTTGACATCGTTACGTTCGTAGTCATAGCGAAGCCCTGCAGTTACCTCAAGAGTATCAAAGAGATTGTAGGTAAACTGGCCGAAGAGTGCACCACCAGATGTTGAAACGTCAGAAAAACCATCTCTGTTGACAGCCTCATCAGGAAGCATAAATCCTGGGGCAAAATTGAGGTTGAGAAAATGTTCCTTGTCCTTGCAAAATCCATACAGGCCGACCAGCCATTCCAGCCTCCCTCCAGTCTCGGTTGAGCCCAGGCGAAACTCCTGGCTCAACTGCTTGTCATCAATTTTTTCCCAGGCTGTTATGAGGGGCAGGAACGTAAAGTCCTGATCGTTTTTGGCCATGTCGTCAAAGGTGCGATACGCTGAAATGGAAGTCAGAGTAAACCGGGGAGCACTGTAGGCGATGCGCAGACTCTCGCCAAAAACATCGCGTTCATATGCACCTTCGTAATTATAGGAGACCTTATGAGGGGTATCTCGCAAGTCATATAGGTTCCCAAGGGGAAAAGCCCCGTCATCGACGTTTTCCGTGTCTATCCCCAATGAAATATCCCATTGAGAAGAAGGTATCCAGCGCACGCTGGCTTTTCCTCCTATCGATTTGCGAAAATCTACATCATCGTCTAGGAATTCGTTTTCCGAAAATCCTTGGCGCGATTGGTAATTGCCGGAAAAACCCAAAAAGAGTTTGTCCTCAATCAGTGGTGTCTGGAGATGGAGACCACCCTGATGCAGGTTATATTTTCCGTAACTGTATGTAGCAGTGCCGTGAAATTGGTTGTCAGGTTTTTGGGTAACAATGTTGATGACCCCGGCCAGGGAATTTCTTCCATAGAGCGTCCCCTGGGGGCCGCGCAGGACCTCAATCCGCTCAATATTGAACAAGTTGAAATCAAAAGTTCTTGGGTCCATATAGCTGATATCATCCACATAAAACCCCATGGCTGGTTCGTTGTTCACCGCGCCAATCCCTCGGGAAAAAATATAGGATGTGCCCCGTATCCCCCAGTTAGCAATATAGAGATTGGGCGTCAGGTTGGATAGATCCTGAATAGTTGTAATACGGGCGTCTGCGATCTCAAGCTCCGAACGTACAGCAATGCTCGCGGGGATGTCCTGCACCTCTTTTGAGCGTTTTTCTGCAGTGACCAGAACCGGTTCAAGCACAAGAGGGTCACCTTGCTCTTCAACTGCCTCTGCCAGGGGTGGAAAGAAGACACAGAGGAGCACGAGTGTTTTTTTCATTTTATCATAAAGGGATATCATCGAGTAGCGAGTGGACATGGTTATCTCCTTACCTCTTGTAAAATGTTAGAGAGCGGTCTCGGTCAGGCAGCATTTTGTCCTGTGGACGAAATCCAGTTTTTGCGCAAGGATACCCTAAGTCTATTAGCGCTGTCTAACACACGCTGAACATCTTCCGGCATTTGCTGAACCGGAAAAACCGCAAGCAGGGATTAAAGTGGAGGGAGAGAGAGTATTCTTCGCTGGCGCACTTCTTTGAGATAAGCGCTGGGTTTGACCTTATAGTGGTTGCGGAAGGCTTTCGCAAAATGGCTTGGACTGCTGAAGCCGGTGGCATAAGCGACTTCTGTCACGTTCATTTCCAGGGTATCGAGTAATTCCTTGCCTTGTTGCAGTCGATGCTGGCGTAAGTATTCAAACACGGTGACGCCAAATTCGTGTCGAAAACCCTGATTTAGCTTTGTGTGAGACAAGGAGACTGCCCGTGCCAGCTGGAAAAGCCCTGGCGGGGCCAGAATATTTTCAATGAGCAACTTCTTTGCCGTATGAACGCGTTCAATATCTTTGGGAGTCAAGGAACAGGCGATCTGCGATGAGGAGGCAATCATGTCAAGTTGCAGGACAATCAGCTCCAGCGTCTTACTTTCCAGGAAAATCTGTTGGAGTATACCCTCGTATGGACAGGCCAAAAGCTGATTGGCAACGCTTGTCATCGAGGGATTGAGCTGTGCCTGCTGGCATAGATAGGAGAAACACTCTTCGTTGATCAGGCGTTCGACAGCCGGGGGCAGGGCATTGGCTGAGTTGTGGAGATGTTCTTTGCAGTATCCCGCAAAAAACACTGGGTCGATATGGATAGCGATCATGCGGTTCCGATCAGTTCCACCTATTTCCATAAAACCTGAAGAATGGGGAAAGGCTGAAACGACATTCAGCCCTGGTTCACCGTTAAAGGTCGTTTCACCCTTGCCATGGGCAATACAGTAGAGTGGTTGCCCTGACAGGTGATAGGAAAATTCCAGGGGGGCATCGTTTAACTCAAAATCAACTCGTGTTGGTTCTGCAGGGGGAAGATCAACAAGGCTGAGCTGAAGGCCGGGTCTGAGAGTAAACTGTTTCACTCCCTGGTCAAGGTGTTGAGGATGTTCTTTCTCTGCTCTTTGTTGATCCCCTTCACATTGATTTTTCATTATTTTTTTGGAAATGGCAGGGTTTTTGACATATCAAGGTGTCTTTTAAGAAATATCAAGCTGTTAAAGCTAGCAAGAAATTGCTGCAGTACACATCGTGCAAGCATATCTTGCTTTTTGCATAATCACACCAAATTATCAGCAAAAAGTTACAGAATTTTTGGGGAGACGATATATGCTCCTCTTGTGCAAAATCCAGTGGTTTCTTCCTCAACTGGACAGGATATCTGCTGGCCTCTCAGAGTCGTATTCTTGGGACCCGAGCTCTTGAGGTTCATCAAAAGTACTCTGCGTATAATTTACAGCTTGCCTGACCCGCTTTACCAAAGAGAGTATCTGGTCATTTTCGCTAATAAAATCAGGAGAATCATGGGACCATAATTCCCCACTAAGGGTATAATGTGGTTGGAGCCAGATTCACAGCCAACCACATTACAGCGTCAATGTCCTTTCTCCAGTATTTTCTCACTTGCATCACGAACCTGGGCTAACTACTCTATCTTCTGTACGTATTTTTTCCGTAACGTAGTAGGATCAATAATGAGAAGAGTCTGTTGTGAAATATATTTTGCGCCAACGTCCAGAAACTTCTGTTCAATTTTTGCCCCCAGCGAACTGTTGCCCCGGTTTCTGCTTAATCTCTTATGAGTTGCGTGTAGAGAAATTGGTTCATCAAGGCTGCGGGCTGTCCCTGTCAGATGGACTGAGCCGCTTGATGAAAGACCAAAGAGCATCTCTTCAACAAATCTGCTCTGGATTTTACCGAAATCTCTGCAAAGTTCACCCGAAAAATTGTGAATTTGTTGTCGTAATTTCTTGCCTGGTTGGTGTATTCTCATTTGAGAGCCTGTGGGTAAGTAGTGGTGATAGCGTGGAAGCATTACCTTTTACTATTAGCACCCCAAGCTGTTTTGAATTGTAAAAACTTCACCCGATTTTCCTTTTTTTATAGAGTTTCACTTGTCTTTCGAAGTAACCTTATGATTAATCGCTGGTTTTGTGATATTGGATGAAAGAAATGGATGAAGTCCTGGTTTTCATATCTTGATTTTTATTGCTGCTGCCATTATTGTCACCACAGAGTTTATTGATTTTTTCTACCAATACACTCATCGGGGTGCTGATAGTTTTGCCTATCGGCTGAGAAAATACTCGTTGAACCTGCTCTGATTAGTATCGGCGAAGGGATTTGAGATGTTTCAATACCGTGTTTGTCTCCTCTGTTGT